>ERZ826016.552-NODE-552-length-45245-cov-4.191503_pt1 | contig 45245 bp, 22 predicted proteins | sample MGYA00519872_ERZ826016 | MGnify/ENA primary metagenome ERZ826016 (study PRJEB31778, sample SAMEA3449218) | human gut metagenome | biome: human gut; feature: human-associated habitat; material: faeces | place: United Kingdom | collected 2010/2012 ... | reverse complement strand
TGAGTATAATGAAGACATGAAAAAAGAGACAAATGAAGTAACTAATATTATTAAAATTGAATATTTTAATGTAACAATTGAAGCTAACAATGAAGAAAAAATAAAAGTAGGAGACACGTATCAATGCATAATAACCGTTAGTACAAATGATTTTGAAAATAGTGCAACAAATGCAATACTAAAATTTAATTTACCAGAAGAAATGGAATATAAGTCAATTATATATGATAGTGGTAAAATTCCGAATAAAATAACTACAAAAGGTAATGTCCTAGAAGTAAATATAGGAGAAGTAAGTGGAAGTAATATAAAGAAACTAATCTTAAGTTTAAACGTAAAAGACTTACCTACTAATGTTTACAAAAAAGATATAACCATTAAGGGAACTATAGAGGCTGATGGAAAGAACGCTGAAATGATACCAGAACTAACAGATACAATTAATAAAACTGGAGTAAGCATAGTTCAAAGTTGTAATATTCCAGCCAATACAACGATAGCAGCTTCAGAAAAGTACACATATACATTTACTATAACTAATTTATCAGATATAGCAATAGATGAAATTACATTAATTGATAAGTTACCAGAAGAAGTACAAATTAAAAGTGTGGAAACAATATATTCGGATGGAACAAAAAGCACAGAAGTTACTATTGGTGAAAATGGAGAAATTCAAGTAAATATTGATTTAGAAGAATCTGGGTATGCAAATGTAAATATAGAGGTAATGGCTAAATCACTATCAAAGGACACAAGCATAACAAACAAAGGAAAAATTACACATGAGAATATGCAAGATATTGAAAGTAATAGTATAACTCATATAATTGAATTATTTAATAAAGATAATATAAATCCAGATACCCCATCTTATACAAAAAAAGTAACAGGAACGGTATGGTTAGATAAAAACAGAGATGGTATAAAAGATGGAGAAGAAGGAAAAGTTGCAAATGTAACAGTGTTGTTATTAGATCAAAATGGAAATATTGTAAAAAACAAAAAAAATTCAGATTGTATAGTAACTACTAATGCTGATGGAAATTATTTATTTAACTATTTAAATAGTGGTTCATACACTGTAGTATTTTTATATGAATCTTCTTTATATAGTGCAACTGTATACCAAAAAGAAGGTGTAGATGAAAGTATAAACTCTGATGCAGTTGATAAAACTGTAGTCTATGACGGAGTACAAAGGGTTGCGGGTGTTACCGAGACAATAAAAGTAAGTTCGGAAAACATTTACAATATAGATCTAGGACTAATAGATAATGCAAAATTTGATTTAAAGTTAGATAAAACTGTAAGAGTAATTACAACTAATAATAGTAAAGAAGTAAAAGAACATGTATACAATAATAAACTTGCAAAAATAGACTTTGAAGCAAAATATATAAACCAATCATCAATGGTAATTGAATATTCTTTAACAGTAACTAACGAAGGTGGTGTTGCGGGATATGCCAAAAAGATTGCAGACTATATCCCAGCTGAATTCAAATTTAATTCGGAATTAAATAAGGATTGGTATGAAGGGGCTAATGGAACTGTATATAATTCTAGTTTGGCAAATACAATAATAAACCCAGGAGAAAGCAAAACAATTACATTAACATTAACTAAGAATATGAATAGTGAAGATTTTGGGGTATTTAGCAATAATGCCGAGATATATGAAGCATCAAATAACTATGGATTATTAGACATAGACTCTACTCCAGGCAATAATGCAAGCAATGAAGATGATTATTCAATTGCAAATGTTGTAGTTGGAGTAAAAACTGGACAAACAGTAATATACGTATTATTAACTACAGTTGTTTTAGCAATAATTGGAACAGGTGTATATGTAATAAATAAAAAGATACTTAAGTAAAAGGAGGTAAGGAACAGATGAAAGAAAACATAAAAATGAATACAAAAAAAACTATAAAAATTGCTGTATTTATTCTCATTATTTCAGCATTAAGCTTGTTCTTTGCCCCAAATAAAGTATTTGCATACGGAACTTGGCAGGGAAGTTCGAGTAGTGGTATGCCCCAAAAGAATTCGTTCTCTGAGAGTGGTAGTTTATTACCAAATGTACTTCAAAAAAGAACCTTTTCAGGAGATGCAGATACTAAATTTCCATATACTAATTGGTCTACAGAGATAAGTGGAACAACAATGTATGGCGCCGACTCAAATAAGTCAGTAAGATTTGGAAAATATGACTCAACCAAATATTATCCAACACCATGGATAAATGAAGGAGTGGGATACTATTTTACAGATTTTTTACCTAAGATGAAAGAATTATGTGAAAAAAGAGCAAAAGAATATTTTAACCGGATTTACACTAGCAGATTTAGTTGGAGCTATACATGGTGCATTTGGGCTAAGATATGAAAGCTGTACTCCTATTATATGGTATGATCAAATTCAAGGACCATCAATTTATAATAATGAATTATACAATATTGACCTTTTGCAACCTATGCTTATAACAAGGGCACAATCATCAAGTGCATCGAGTACATCAGGATATGATTACAGTAAAGCAGAAAGTTTAACTAGAAATGTTATGTTACTTCGTATATTACCACAATTATCAGCTTGGGATAGACCAGAATTAACAACAGATGGTTCTACTAACATGAGCATATTTGATGCATCGATTTGGAATTTTGATCCAGTATTAGGACCAAAGGTAGCAGTTATGGAAACTGAAAACAGAGCCGGTGATGGGTATAAACAACAAGGAGACACAAAAACATATAGTAATTTCTCAACTAATTTAAAAGGTGCTAATATAGCATACATATTAACAGCAATGGAAAATGCTTATAGCGGCGTAACAAATTCTGTAAGAACAAGATATAGCCTAAGTGATATACAAACAGCTTATTGGGAAGCAAAAGATTTTTCTATAATAAGTTCAAAAGAAGAAACGCAAAATGGAAAAGAATTGTTTAAAAAAGCAAAAAGCTATCAAAAGTTTGTAAATACTAATTTATATAATTATTCTGCACAGCTAGATATGTCTCAGTCACAAATAGTTTCTAACAGAAGTGATAATAAATATATAATAGGACCAATAACAATAACTTATCCAGAATATGAAGATATATCATACATTAAATCAATATATTTAAAGACTAATGAAGGGAATCTTTTAAAATCAAGAACACTAGTTTATGACGAAAATACAGATGATTTTGAAATAGAATTTATTGGAAGAAAGGTGTCTGGCTCAAATGGTTTAAAGAAAGAATATCCAGCATCAGGTAGCCAATTCTATATTAAATTTTCAGCATCTGATACATTGTATCCAACGAATGTGGGTGTTTATGCAGATTTTGAGTATCTAAGAAAAGCAGAAATAAAATACAATGAGTTAAGAACAAAGACAAATGTATATCAATATATAGGCCTTACAGCAAGAGCAAACGAAAGTTCATCAGAAAAGAGTGACAAGAAGTTAAGAATAGCACGTGGACAAGCAATTATAACAGTAAAATATTCATATCAACAAGTACATGTAGAATGGGTTGGACCTATTCCTATCCCATATACTACAACAGAATATGGTGAGCTTATACTTACAATACATAATGATGATACTTATATGATTGCTCAACCATTTGTTCAAATGACAAAAGACCCAGTTGATACAATAGATGCTCAACCTATAGATGTTGCAATGGGTGGAAAACGTGAGTATAATGTTTACCATCTTGAATTACATAAAAACAATATAAAACTTCCTACTAACCCAGGTTTAGACACAAGCAAAAATCAAAAAAATGTAGACTTAACTATGAAAATTGGTGGTAAAGTATGGGTAGATGGCAGTGTAGGTAAAGAGGATAAATATGATGGTAAATATGGTGATGGAGATACACCAATGTCAAATGTAAAAGTTTCACTATATGAAATACCTAAAATACCAACACCAGGCACAAAACCAAAGCCAACGCTACCACCAACAACAGATATAAATGAGCCTAAAAAACCAACAATATCTGCTCCAAGATTTTTAGTGTATAACAGAAAAACTGGAGAAACTCTATGGGGAAAAGGTGAAAACACTCAATGTGCAGTTGCTTCAATTACAAAAATGGTAACAGCATTAGTCGTAGCAGAAAGAATGAATTTGAATGATGTTGTAACAGTTAATAGAACTGCTGCAGGAGAGTATTTAAGAACAAGTACTTGGAGCCCAGAACTTCAAATAGTTGGACTAGAGGAAGGCGATAAAGTTACAGTAAGAGATTTATTAAGAGCAGTGCTTGTATATTCGGGTTGTGATGCTGCAGAAGCACTTGCAGAATATTATCCGGGTGGAAAAAACGTATTCATTAACCTAATGAATGAAAAAGTTCGCTCATTGGGTGCAACCTCAAGTCACTTTGTTACTCCTTTTGGTGTAAAACCAGAAGATAGATCTTCTGCTAAGGATTTGGCTAAAATACTAGATGCAGCAATGGATAACCCAATATTTGCAGAGTATTTTAAAGAAGGCTCAAAACAATCAATATCTATAACGATTAATAGAAATGGAACAAGCTTCCAAAGAAAGCTTAATAGTACAAACCCATTAAAAACAACACCAGGAATAGAAGGAACAAAAACAGGTCAAATTAGGGTTTCTGGCTACTGTGTAATTGCTTCATTTGTATATGAAAATGAAGAATATGCAATAGTTGTACTAGGTGGAACAACAAAAGAAAATAGAAATTCAGATGCAAGAAAACTTGCTCAATGGTTATTAGAAAAAATATTATATGAAAAGAGCAAAGAAGGAAAAACAGATTCTACTGGTGGAATAGGTACTGGTGGAACAATAGGAGGTATAACTGAACAGTTTGATTTTATAGAAAAAGGAAGATTTGTAGAAGCAACAACCACAGATAAAAATGGTGATTATGTATTTTATAACTTGAATTCAATGTATAATTACTATGTAAAATTCACATACAATGGTCAATACTATGAGCCAACAAAGTATAACGCAAAGAGAGATGACGAAAATTGGGATAACAATTCTAAGGGTATGGATGTTGCAACTCAAAGAAATGTGTTCAATGCAAAATTTAGAGATATTGGTTCTGCACCAGAAAACTTACTAGAGCCGAAAGCAGAAATGCATACAAGAACAGAGTTAAAAGATCAAGGATTGATAGATGATTTTGGAAACATAGTTGGAGAAGTAAGTAAAGATGGTAAGAGAGAATCAAAAGATACATATGTAAACGAAAGTATGATGGATTCTTATACTTGTAACGGAACTAATAATATGGATTTATATCCAAATTTAGATGTTTTTGTAAATGATGAGAAGAAACATGCACTTATAGATTCAAAACAAATGATAGACTTTATTGAAAGCGATAAAGTAAAAACATTATATGCAGAGCCAGACATAATGAGACATGTAAACCAAGGATTTGTGGAAAGAGAAATTGTTGATTTAGCATTGAGAAAAGATGTTTATAAAGCAACTCTTGAAATAAATGGAGAAGTTGAAGAATACAAATACGATAAAAGAAACAGTATAATTTATGAAGGCTGCTGGGATATTAAAGGAAGAAATAACGGATATTACAGCAATAATTATACAAGAGAACTTTATAGAGAAGACTACTCATTTAAAGTAGAAGATTATAGCCAATGGGGATTGTTCCAAGAAGCATTAGGACTATCTCAAGATTCAGAATTAAAAGTATTCGTAACATATAAGTTTACAATTCGTAACAGCTCATATGGAATTGCAACAGCAGTAACAGAAGTAGTAGACTATTACGACCCAGACTTTACGCCTGTTCCAGAACGTTCATATATAGGAGACAAAGATGGAAATAGTATAGGAAGTGTAACTTTAAGTGAAAAGAGTAGATACTCAGAAGCAACCATGAAGAAAATGGATGGTTACAATACTATATATGTAACAGGTTCAAATATATATAGTAGCGCAGGAGACGATATTGCAAGTACAGGCTGTTTCCCTCTATCAGATCCAGATAAGAATAAAGACATATATTTCTATATAACTTTTGAAGTAAAAAAGGATGCAAACAGAAACATACTTTTAGATGATGACACTGGAAAAGAAAACGTAGCAGAAATAAATGGTTATAAATCTTATTATGGAATAAAAGCAGTTGCTCCAAACTTTGGAAATACACAAGCTATGGCAGAGTTTATAAGAGGAGATATTGCAGGTATTCCAGATACAGATTCAACACCAGGTAACTTACGTGAAATCGATACTTCTAAATTTGAAGATGATACAGATAAAGCTCCAAACATTAAAATTACGTTAAACCATCAAAATGTTAGAACAATAAAAGGTACTGTTTGGGAAGACAAGAGAACAGAAGAAGCAAATAATGCAATGGTTGGAAATGGAAAACGTGATGATGGGGAAACCGGAATAAATGGAGTAAGAGTACAACTAGTGGAATTAAGAGAAAAATCTAATGGTGATGGCGTAGATGGAACTAGATATGAATATATCTGGAAAGAAGTAAAAACTGGAGATACTAGCCAGACTCTGTCGACGGTAATACCGAGAAGAGGAAATGTAACATTCTCAGACTTAACATCACAAGGAATTGGAACTGGAGAGTACTTATTCCAAGGATTAATTCCAGGAGAATACATTGTGAGATTCGTATACGGTTCAACAGATGAAACTGTATTATCTGAAAAAGCTGTTGATTATAAAACAGGAGAAATTATATCAAACCCTGTAACACAAAAACTAGGTTATAGTGGAAAAACAACAATAAATCAAAAATCTTATAATGGTAATGATTACAAATCTACATCATATCAAGTAGAATCTGAATTGTTTAATGGTGTTGGAGCATATAGAAACAACACATCAGGCTCATATAAATATAATTTTGAAGAAGCAGATGGAAAGAATCAATCAGATGCAAAAGATATAATGAAAGATATGGATTATAGTTCGCTTTCAAGTATAATACAAAGCATTGGAAACTGGAGATTAAAAGTAGCTAAAAACCCATTAAATCTTGTAAATATAGACAATACAAGGGAAATAGTAGAGAAATATTCAAATGGAGATGTTACAAATGAGCTAGCAGAAATTCTAGCCTCATACGAACATTTGCCAACAAGCGAAGATAAAGCAAGAGAATATTTAAATACATTTATGAATAATACTTACATGGTAGCAGAAACAGGTGTTATAAACATGAAGAGTGAGTATAATAGAGAAGAATCTGAGACAACACCACTTGTTGGAACAGCAAATGTCGGATTTAACAACTACGATAGAGGTGGCTACTATGTACTAGAAGGATTGGACTTTGGTTTAGTTGAAAGACCAAAAGCTCAATTAAAAGTTACAAAACAAATCACAAATGTTAAAATGACTCTAGCAGACAACAGCGTATTATTTGATGCAATTGCAAAAGCTACAAATGTATTATGGATTGACCACACTGCACATGGGCAAGACACAAAAAATGTTTATAGTACAAACAAAAACTATAAAAATTATCTAATGTTGAATCCTTTTGTAAGAAGTAAAGCAGCAAGCAAAGGAAAAGTACAGCTTACAATGGACCAAGAAGTTATGCATGGAGCAACACTTCAAATAACATATGCAATAACTGTTGCAAATGTTGGTGAAGTAGATTATAAAGAAGACCAATTCTACTATACTGGAAAGGTTGGAGACACTGGTACAATAGTAAAAACAAATCCAAGAAAGTTAATTGACTATGTTGGAACACAGTTACATGAATGGGGTGATAGAGAGGATAAAACGGCAACAAGAAACAATTTACAATTTAACAGTAATCAAAACCCAGAATGGCAAGTAATTACAATGGATAAAGTGTTACAAGATGGATTGGTAAATAAGGCATATGAAACAAGTATAAAGAAATATACAAAAGACCATATAATTGTAACAGAAGCCATATCTAAAGACCTTATTCCATTAATTGCAGATACTTCGGAAGCAAAAAATCAGATTGCAAACAAATTTAAAGAAGATCCAATGCATGCATTAGAAACAGTAAATGCATCACAAAGTGTGAGTGGAGTTCAATTAATATTAACTCAAATGATAACACAAGATAATACAAATGATGACAAAACTTACAACAACATGGTAGAACTTGTAACAACTAAGAATACGGTCGGAAGAAAGATGGCATACTCAGTTGTTGGTAACCAAGACCCAACAACAGTACCATACGAAATAGACGCAGATGAATCTCAAGATGTTGTAATTTTACCGCCATTTGGAAATACACCAATATTCTATGTATTAATAAGTGCAGTAGCATTCATATTAATAGCAGGTATTACTATAACAATAGTTGTATTAAAAAAGCATAAATAGAATAAATAAAATTCTAATTATTAAGATGAAAACTTGATAATTAGAATTTTTTTTGCCGAACAAGTGAAAAACCTAGGGAAATATATATAGTAGGAATAATAATAAATTAACATAAAAACATACAAACTGCAAAAGGCTTGAAATAAGCGGGAAAAATTAATTACTTTTAGAAGTAAAAATAATTATAAAAAAATAAATGATTAAAAATGTAATAAAAATTTAATAAATGTGCTAGTAATGCCTTCCGCAAGCGGGTTTCAATTGCTTTTTTATCGTAATTTAAAGAACCATTGAAAAATATGGGAAAAAATGCAATAATATAACATGAATATTAAGATTACATAATTTTAAAAAAAGTTAAAAAAACATTGAAAAATAAGCAAAAATAGAGTATAATTAGTTATAGTGAAATTTTTAAGGAGGAGCAAAGATGCAGCAAAAATTTATTAAAGTAATTGCAGTGCTATTAACCACAACAATATTGTATGCCAATTCAGCATCAGTAGTAAGCTATGCGGCAGACAATTTTTTAAGTGCAAAAGCATTAGAAAATCAAGGAACGTCAACTACAAATGAGAATGTAGAGTTTGATGTTTATTATGATGGAGGAAAACATACTGCTTCAGCAGATGTTAATGCAGAAGATACGAAATTAAATATTGCATTAAAAGTAAAAAAGGCTGGATATCTAAAAGATGCAGTAGTAGACTTCTCAGACACAAACTTTAAAATTGCAAAAACAGAAGAATCTGATAACATTCAAGCAGTAGATGCAGAAAACAAAAAAATAAGCTTTAACCAAATAAACAATGGCGAGAATGTAACAGAAATAATAAACATAGCATTAGACAAAAAAGATGAAATAAGTGAAGATATGTTTGACAGAGATAATACAATAAAATTTACTGGAACATATGTAAATGCTAAAGGTGAAGAAGTTGCAGTTAAGAAAGGTATAGTAGTTCACACAAGCTGGACAGCATCAACTGCAAAAGCTAAGTTGGATTATGAAATTATAAAATACATTCCATATTCAGCAAACAATGTAAGTAAGCTAATCACTCAAGGCAAAATTACATCATATGTTGAAAACAGTGTGTTGCCAATAAAGAATACAAACATAGAGGTCAATGCTCCAAAAATTGATAATAAATACCCAGAAACAGTTACAGTAGTTGCAAATTCTACAAATGCGACAAATGGAGACACAAACGGAGATAACTTCTCTAAGAATAACTGGTCATATGATAGCACAACTGGAAAAATAACAATTACAGTAAATAACAATGCTGTAAATGGAAAAATCCAATGGGCTAAAAATACAGCAGATGAATTTATAGTAACATACATATATTCATCAGATGTATATGAGGCTGTAAAAGATTCAGTTACAAGAGTTACATATGATGCAAGCTCAAGTATGAACTTATATGTACAAAGTGGAGTAAACAAAGTAAGTGCACATGTAGATGGATACGAAGATCAAACTAAAAAAATAGGAGATATAGTAGAATTTACATCTAATGCAACACAAAGCATAAGCAAAGGTTACATATATAATAACAAAAATGCTGCAGACGAAAATAAAAAGGAAACAGAATATATGGCAAAGTATACAGCCCATGTTTCATATGCAGATGTAATAGATGCAATAGTATTAAAACAAGATGTTGACCAATTTGTAACTGCAAATGGAAGCGAACAATCAACAACAGTTGGTGGAGTAAATTATGCTTACAACAAAACACTAGCAATATCAAAACAAGAATTTAACAAAGTGTTTGGGGAAAATGGTGAAATTACTATTTTAAATGAAGCAGGAACAACACTTGCAACAATAAACAAAGATACAGAAGTAAAGAACAATAGAATAGAAGTAAACTTAGTACCATTTAAAACAAATAGTATAACAATAAAAACATCAAAACCACAAGCAGAAGGAAATGTTATATTCGAAATAACAAAAGCTTTAGCTAAAAATATTGAATACAGTACAAGCCAATTAAAAAGTTTTACACAAATAAAAACTCAAGTAACAGGAAAAGCAAAAAATTCTGATATAGATATTGTTAGTACAGAAAGTACAAAAAATGTTGATTTAACAGAACCAACACAAAAAGCAAGTATAACAACAAGTAATAATAGATTATCTACAATAGTAAAAAATGAAAATGTAGAAATTAAAATTACACTAGAAAATGACAGCGCAGACGACACTATGTATACAAACCCAAAAATTAAAATTACATTTCCAGAAAATATAGAAACAATCAATGTGAAAGATTGTAAAGTATATTTCGATGATGAGTTAGAAATTGATAATGATTCAATAAAATCATACGAAAACAATGATGGAACAAAAACTTTAGAATTTAAATTAAAGGGTACACAAACAAAATATAATAATGCTGCTGCAAAAGGTGCAACAGTTGTATTAACAACAGACATTACATTAAATACATTAACACCAACAACAAATACACAAATAACAGCAGAAATAACAAATGGAGATTCAACAGTAACAAATGTATCAACAGATGTTAAATACATTGCTCCTTCAGGAGTTGTAACAACAAACTCAATGACAGGATACAATGAAGATGAAAAAATAGAAGTTATTAATGGAGAATCTCAAAAAGCCTTAATACCAACAAAAGCAGAACAAAAAGAAGTTACATACACAATGAATGTAATAAACAATTATGAAAACACACTAGACCATGTTGTAGTATTAGGAAGAACACCATTTAAAGATAACAAAGATGTATCAACATCATTAAGTTTAGGCTCAAATATTACAATGCCACTTGCTTCTGGAATAACAGTAACAGGAATAGATAGCTCAAAATTCACAGTTTATTATTCAGAAAATGGAGAGGCAACAACAGACCTATCTAATTCACAAAATGGATGGACAACAAGTGTAACAGATTATACAAAAATAAAATCCTACATGATAGTGTTAAATGAAGATTATGCAATGAATGGTGGAGACACATTCACATTTACATACAAAGCAACATTACCTGCAAACTTAGATTATGATCAAGAAGTATATGAAAATTATGGAGTATTCTTCAACAATAATAAAACATCTGGAACAATTACAGATAAAGCAATAGCAACAAAAATAGGTTTTACAACAGGAAGTATTGCTAAATTAGATGCAAAATTAACATCAACAATAGGAGAAGGTGCAAGCGTAAAATCTGGAGAAATACTTGAATATGAATTAACAATAAATAATACTGGAGCAATAGACGCAGAAAATACTAAGGTGGAAATAAAATTACCACCAGAATTAAGCTTCATTCCAAATGAAGGTGATAATTATACTTTTAAAACGATTGAACCACCAATTGATGATACAGATACTCCTGACTTAAACGATAAAGAGAATACTGAAATTAATGGAGACGACTACAATTCTTTGTTGGAACTTGCAAATAAATTAATGCAAGAAGATAATAAATACTTAGAAGATCAATATGCATCAATTTTAGTACTTGATTTAGGGAAAATTAATGCAAATTCTACAACAAAGAAAACTTTAAAATTTACTGCAAAAAGTTATGAAAATGTAAAAGTTGAGGTCAAGGCATCTGTAAGTTACGATAATGCTGAACCAATAGTAACAAATACAATATCAAATATAATAAAAAAGGTTAGCTTTAATACACAAATTGTATCGAAGTATACAAGCCGTAAAGAGGGAGAAAATTATTCTTTCCAAATCACATTACAATCGTCTCAAGATAGTTATAGTGATGAATATGGAAGTGAAGATAACAATAGAAAAAATACAGTTGTAACATTTAATTTGCCAGATGAATTAGAATATGAATCTATTCAACTTACAAAATTAAATGAAGATACAGCCCAATATGATGATATTACATCAACTACAAATGTAAAGGTAAAAGGTAAAAAAGTTACAGTTAACATTGGAGAGGTTGATGGAGAAAGAGGAAAAATTTTAACTGTAAATGCAAAGGTAGGGAAACTTTCAGATGGAGTATACAAAAAGGATGTTACTGTAACAAGTAATGTAAAAGCTGAAGGAACAGAAACAGAAAATATTAAAGATATATCTGTTACAATAAATAAACCAGGAATAAGTATTGCACAAACCGCAAATATTCCTGAAGGAACAACAATATCAGCTGGCGAGGACTTTGTATATACATTTACTGCACAAAACTTATCAGACATATATTTAAATGATGTTGAATTTACAGATGCAATACCTAAAGAAGTTCAGTTTAAATATATAGAAATTATATACGAAGATGGAACAATTAATAATGAAGTGGACATTAATGGAGACGGAAGTATAAATGCAAAATTCTACTTGTTAGCAGGCCAAAAGATAACAATTAACGTTCATGTTGCTGCAAATTCAATTGATAATGATACAGATATATCTAATAAAGCAAAATTTGTGCATGAAGATATAGGAGAAGTTGAAACAAATACAATATCACACTCAATAAAACACTTTGAGAAAACAGATGTAAACGTAGATCCTGATGATAACAATAAAGAAACAAGAAAAGTAATAGGAACTGTATGGATTGATACTAATAAAGACGGAGTAAAAGATGCAAATGAACAAAGAGTTTCTGGAGTTAAAGTTTTATTATTGGATAATAGCACAAGTAATATAGCAATAAGTTCAAACAACGAACAATGTATAACAACAACAGGAACCGATGGCTCATATATGTTCAACAATGTACCGCAAGGTAAATATAGTGTAATATTCTTCTACGATTCAGCAAAGTATAGTCCTACAACTTACCAAAAATCTGGTGTAAATGATGAGCAAAATTCAGATGCAATAGATAAAACTGTCAACTATGAAGGAAAAGACCAAATAGCAGCAGTTACAGAAGAAATAGTATTATCAGATACAAACAAATTTAATATTGACTTAGGTATAGTTGAAGATGCAAAATTTGATTTGAAACTTGACAAAATAGTACAAGCTATAACAGTAAATAATGGAAAAAACACAACAGAGCATGTTTATAATAGCAAACTTGCAAAAATAGATTTCGAATCTAAATATGCAAAAACATCATCAATGGTTGTTGAATATAAATTCACAATTACAAATGAAGGTGGAATTGCAGGATATGTAAAGAAACTAGCAGATTACTTGCCAGAAGAATTAAAATTTAATTCAGAACTTAATAAAGACTGGTATGAAGGTAAAGATGGAGTAATATATAATGCTTCGCTTGCAAATACAATAATTAATCCAGGAGAGAGTAAAGAAGTAACATTAATATTAACAAAAAATATGAATGGCGATGATGACTTTGGATTAATAAATAACTCTGCTGAAATATACGAAACATCAAATGACTACGGTGCACTAGATGTTGATTCAACACCAGGAAACAAAGCAACAAATGAAGATGACTACTCAACAGCAAATGTACTAACATCTGTAAAAACAGGTGATATTGTAATTTACACTACATTAATAGTAACAATAATTGCAATAGTTGGAGTAGGAATTTATATGATAAAAAAGAAAGTATTAATATAGAAAGGAGATAGTAAGATGAAGAAAAATAAAACATTAAAAAAATGTTTAATAACAACAATAGCAACAGTAGCAATTTCACTAACTGCGTTGTTTTCAACAAGTAATGTTTCTTTGGCATACGGAACTTGGCAAGGAAATGAAAATAGTGGTATGCCATCACTAAGCTTTAGCCCATCTGGATTATTTCCTCAAATATTAAAACAGAGAACGTTTACAGGTGACGCGGATAATCAATTCCCATACCAATCATGGACAACAGAAATGAGCACAGGAACAGTATACTGTAATGATGCAGGAAAAGCAGTTAGGTTTGGAAAATATGATTATAAAAGATATTATATGGATGAAGTCGGGTATACAACAAGCAATGGATATGGGTATATAGACTTTGAAAACAGAATGAAATATGTACTAAAGAAGGCGGCTAGAGCTAAAGCACTTGCAAATGGTGGCGTTATGAGAGAAACAACAGCAACTGTAAGCAACATATCATATACTCAATTTAGAGGACCAACAGATGATCTAACAAGGTGGGCTATTGAAAAAGATAAGCCAATGCTTGCATCTGCTATTATAAGTGATGGAGGATATTCGAAGTCATATGCTATAGCAAAGCAGAGAGCTGAGCAAATTATTGGAAAAATATTTGACAAACTAGGTAAATGGGAGACTCCAGAAGACACTGAGGATAAAACTACAAACCAAGAAACTAGCCAAAGTGGTTGGAACGGAGATGCTATATACGGTCCGGAAGTTGTTATAATGGAAACAAAAGATAGAACTCAAGACCATTATAAAAAAGTAGGTTCAACAGAAAAAGAAACAAATACTCAATTAGCATTTGTTTTAACAACTATGGAAAATGCTTATTCGGGTGCAACTGGATCAATACATAATAGATATTCTTTATCAGATATTCAAACAGCACACTGGAAAGTTGCTGATTTGGATGGTGTTATACCAGATGGAGGACATTTAACTGCAAAGGGTTTAACATTGTATAGTAAAGCATTATCTTACCAAAATTTCTTGGATAATTATATAAATGGAAATGGTTATAAAGCCCAGATACATGGTGTGGCAAATAATTCTTATGCTTTTGGAACTAAGAGTGAAAAACAAGATACACAAAATACAAATACAGTAAATGATCCATTAGCAGAGGCTCAAGTAATTGTTAATCAAGCAACTAAGAGTTATATTGTTGGACCTTTAAGTGTAACATACCCATACTATGAAGATATTTCATATATGAAGGCAATATATTTGGTAACAGATAAGGGAACAGATAATGAAAAAACATTAGTTTATGATGAAAATACAGATGATTTTGAAATAGAATTTATAGGTGAAACAAAATCTGGATCAAACGGGTTAAAGAAAAAATATCCTGCTTCTGGTGCTAAATTCTATGTGAAATTTTCAGCTGAAAAAACAAATTATCCAAAGACAGTTAACATGTATGTTGACCTTGAATATTTAGAGAAAACAACGGCTACATTCAATATTCTTGATACTAAAGCTAATGTATATCAATATATTGGATATGTTGCAAGAGGCGGCAAATACCAAATGAGAGAGGCTTTTGGTACTGGAACAATTGATTTTACATATTATACATATGATGGAAACATAGGACCAATACCAATTATAACTCCACATCGTGATAGTATTACTATTGATAGTTTTAGCTCGCTTGTTGGTGTTGTATTAGTACAACCATTTGTACAAATGAGTGTTAAGCCGGTAAGAACTTTACGAGCACAACAATTAAGAGCATCATTAGACGGAAGCAGAACATACAATGTATATACAGCAACTGTAAGCGGAAAACCAGATAGTAAGAAGCCAGACATACCAGATACACCAGACATAGACATTCCAATTAATTTAACATTCGAATTAGGCGGAAGAGTTTGGGTAGATAATAGAACTGGAAAAGAAAACAAGTATGATGGAGTATTTAATAAAGAAACAGACACGCCAATGTCAAATGTAAAAGTTTCACTATACCAAGTATCTGGATTAGATGGAAATCAATCAGGCAAATTTATTGCAGCAACAACAACAGATAATAATGGAGAATACTTATTCCAAAATCAAAATGCAATGTACCAATACTATGTAAAATTCACATATAATGGTCAATATTATCAACCAACAGTTTATAATGTAAACAGACAAGATTCAAACTGGGATAATACATCAAAAGGCTTAGACATATTAAAAGAAAGAGATACTTTCAATGCAAGCTTTAGAGAAATTGGTTCAGCACCAAAGAATACAGTTACAACAAACAATCCAAGTGAAATGCATACAAGAGATGAACTTGAAGAAGCTGGAACAATTGATAAGTTTGGAAACATAAATGGAGAAGTAAGTTCAAATGGAGAAAGAAAGTCTAAAGACGAATATGTAAATCAATCTATGATGGATGCATATACGTGTAATGGTACTTCAACTAAGGACTTATACCCAGGATTCCAAGTATTTGTAACAGAGGATTTCTTAAATGCAAAATCAAATACTGCACAAATATTAAAATTTGTAGCGGCACAAAAAATTGAAACATTGTACAAGAATCCAGATGTAATGCATCATATTAACTTAGGATTAGTTCTAAGAGAACAATTAGACTTAGCCTTAAGAAAAGATGTATACAAAGCAACATTAGAGATTAATGGAAAAACACAAGTGTATACATATAATAAGAGAGATGGATTAGAAACAGACGCAGCTGGAAACTCTTACTGGGAGGTCAAGACAAGACTTTCAGATGCAAGTTACTATGGAAATGATTATTCAAGAGAGCTATACAGAGAGGACTATGATTACAAAGTAAATAATTATCAAATAGTAGATAATGCTACTACATTAGAAAATTTAGGATTATCTGAAGATTCTGAATTGAAAGTATATGTAACATATAAATATACAATACGTAATAGGTCAGAAAACATAGCAGCAGCTGTAACAGAAGTTGTTGATTACTACGATACGGATTACAAATATGTACAAAACCGCTCATATTTAGGAAATAAGGACGGAAATAAGATTGGAAATGTATATTTGAAAGATACTAGTAGATATGGAGTAGAAACTCAAACTACAATATCCGGATATAATAACTTATATATTACAGGTGATCAAAGCTACAGTAATGCGGCAAATGATACTGTAACAAGCAATATGTTCCCATTATCAGACCCAGACAGCAATAAAGATGTATTCTTCTATGTAACATTTATGGTAAACAAAGATGCTGCAAGAAACATACTTCTAGATGAAGATGCTGCAAGTGGAACAGCCAAGGGTGTTGGTAAAGAAAATATTGCAGAAATTAATGGATACAAATCATACTATGGACAAAAAGCAAAAGCTCCAAATACAGACAATTCTCAAACACAACAAGAATACAAGACTGGAGATATAGCAGGTATAGCAGATTGCAATTCTACACCAGGTAACCTAAACCCAACAGATGTACCAAAAGACGGAGTAATCAAGTATGAAAACTTCGAAAATGATACAGATAAAGCTCCAAATATTAGAATTATCTTAAACAGAGATAACTTAAGAACAGTAGAAGGAACGGTATTTGAGGATACTAGAAATGTAGATGAACAAAATGCAAGAGTCGGAGATGGACTAAAAGACAAAGAAACAGGAATAAACGGTGTAAGAGTACAATTAGTTGAATTAAGACAAGGAAATGACGGAAAAACATATGAGTATATATGGAAAGAAGTTCTTTCTGGAAACACTGATTCAACAACACCAATTATAAACAACAGTGGTTTAGTACCAAATTATACAATAGACACTGCAAATGCAGATGGTAAATACAAATTTACATCATTTGCACCAGGTGACTACATTGTAAGATTTATATATGGTTCTGGTGAGAGCACAGTTCTTGGAACAACATACACAAATTATAACAATGGAAACGAAGATGAAAATCCTGTAACAAACTTATATGCTTCACAAGAAGGGTATAAGAAGAAAACAGAAGGAAGTGAATATTCTGCTTCAGCTGTAAATATCGGATTAAACAAAAATTCTTATAATGGTCAAGACTATAAATCAACTTCATATCAAGTTGGCGTGAACAATGGCTCGGGAGCATACACGAACAATAAAACAGGTTCATATGAATATAACTTTAGCGAAGCAGACCAAGGACAATATTCAGATGCCAAAGATATAATGAACAAGGATGACAATGTTGTAAATGTTGCACCAAATGCAGATTACTTAGTAAACTGCAACAATGCAAGAAAAAATGTTGAGGCTTACTCTAATGGAGATATGACAAACCACTTAGCAGAAATATTAGCTTCTTATGAAAGCATACCAGAATATACGAATAAAGATGGCAATATCGAAAAATATTCTTATGAAAACATGAAGAGCTTATTAAATGAATTTATGAAAAATACATATATGATTGCAGAATCTGGAAAAATAGATGTGAACTTCGAATATAACAGAACAGGTAATGAACAAAATGTAACAAATACATCAGATAGTGGACACAGCAATATAGGCAATGAAAACTATAAAATGTCAGGATACTATGTATTAAAAGACTTAGATTTAGGTTTAGTACAAAGACCAAAGGCACAGCTTAAAGTTACAAAACAAATTACAAATGTTAAATTAACACTTGCAAATAATAGCACATTATTCGATGCATCTGCTAGAGCAACAAACGTATTATGGATAGATCATAAAGCACATGGAGTAGACAATGATTCAACTGGCAAAAAGAACACAGATACTGGTAACTTGTACAGTACAAACAAGAACTATAGCAATAGTTTAATGCTAAACCCAGTAGTAAGACAAAACTCTACAAATAAAGGTAAAGTACAACTTACAATGGATGAAGAATTGATGCATGGTTCAACACTTCAAATAACATATGCTATAACAGTAGCAAACGTTGGTGAAGTTGACTATAATGAAGAGCAATTCTACTACACGGGAAAAGTTGCAGACACAAGCACAATAGTAAAAACAGATCCAAAAGTTTTAGTTGACTATGTTGGAACGCAAGTACATGAATACAATTCAAACGATGATAACACGTCAACAAGAAATAACTTACAATTTAACAAGGCTCAAAACCCAGATTGGAATACAATTTCAAGTGCAGACTTGTTAAACAATGGATTGTTAAATACTGGATTAACAGATAATGTTAATAAGTATACAGACAGTCACATTATAACAACAACAGCTGCTTCGAAAGGTTTAATACCAGTAATTGCAGACCAATCAAATGTAAAAGACAAAATTGCAAATGCATTCAAGAGTGACCCATTACATGCATTAGAAACGGTTAATAGTACACAAAGCGTAAGTGGAGTACAATTAATATTAACACAAATGATTACTCAAGACAGTAGCAGTGATGACAGAATATATAACAACATGACAGAACTTGTAACAACACAAAATACAGTTGGTAGAAAAATGTCATACTCAGTTGTAGGTAACCAAGACCCAACAATGGAGCCACGCGAAATAGATGCAGACGATTCTCAAGAAGTAGTAATATTACCTCCATTTGGTAACACACATCTATTCTACGTATTAGGCGGAGCAATAGCTTTAATCCTAATCGCAGGAATAACAATAACATTGGTAGTATTAAAAAAGAGAAAATAATCTAAACAATAAAAATTAGAGATATGTGAAAACATGTCTCTAATTTTTTTACTATATAGAGTTGTTTGGAATTTATTTGATACGATTAATGAGTCTGACTTAAAAATTATTTTTGATATAGGAATTATAAAACGATTTAAAACTTCTTGAACCGTGAACAACAAAATGTATGTAAACTGTTTTTGAATCTTTAGAAATATCATAAACTATTCGATACTTTTTATAAATGAGTTCTCGTAAATGTTTATCTGGAAGTTCGGGAACATATCTACCTAAATATGGAGCTTTTTCCAACTAATATATGCGAGAATATATGTTTTCTGAGGTTTCATTCGCATATTTAATAGAGTCATGTGATATATATTCAAAAATAGAATCTATATCTTCATGAGCCTCATTTGACATGAAAATTTGCATATTTTTTCCTCATCCTTTCTTTAGATTCTTCAATAGACATTACTCTACCATTTTTTATATCATCTTTACTTTTTTGTAATTTCGAATGTAGATATAAAGTATAAACTGCATCGTCCCAAGTTGTATTGTCAGGTAAAGTATTGACTCTTGCAAGAATTTCTTGCTTTTCATTAATCATAAATTTCACTATCCTTTCTTAAAAAATCTAATAATAGTATAACACGAATATATTAAAAATACTATGCTTTTTTGATTTTTGTTTTCATATTCAAAACGAGAAAACAAGTGATACCATTTTTGAAAGCAAGACCCGAGTTCGCCTTTTGAGGAGTCCGAAGGAGCTCCGACTAAGAACAATGTGTCGAGGCTAAAAAAATGGTATCATTAGTTTTCTTTTTATGTACGAAACAATAGAAAGTTTTTCTAAATTTTTCATATTTTCTATTGACATAAACATACCAAAAATTGTATAATTAGTATAGTGTTGATAATATGGAATATTTTCAACAAAATTTAAATTTTATTAATCTCCAACGAGATAGTAAGGGTGGTTAATATTAATAAATTAGTAATCAAAAGTACTAAATAAAATAGGGAACATACAAAAGAACTAATTGACAAAAACAGCATAGATTGTCAATAGGTTTTTTGTTGTCTTTTTATGTTATTGATAAATTATCAAAAAAGAGGAATTGTTTTAGAAAATACTAGTGAAAAGCAAGCTTAAAGGAGCAGTGAGCAAGCAATTTACAAAGTGGCTAAAAACAAGAAGGACTTTTTTGAAATCTTATATATTTCAAATTCTGCTTTAATTTTTATTATGAGGTGAGTAACTTTGAATCTAAAAGAAGTAAAACACGAAAAATGCACAAGAAAATCTTTTTCTAAGATAGGTGATTTCGTAGAAATGCCTAACTTAATTCAAGTACAAAAAGATTCTTATAATTGGTTTATAGAGGAAGGTTTAGGCGAAGTATTAAAAGATATTTCTCCAATAGTTGACTACTCTGGAAACTTAGTACTTGAATTCTTAGACTATCACATGGAAGAAAAAACAAAGTACACAATGGAAGAGGCAAAAGAGAGAGACGCTACATATTCAACAAGATTACATGTTAAAGTTCGTCTTATCAACAAGGAAACTGGTGAAATTAAAGAACAAGAAATCTATTTAGGCGATTTCCCAGTAATGACAGACAGTGCAACATTTATTATCAATGGAGCAGAGAGAGTAATTGTAAGCCAATTAGTTCGTTCTCCATCTTGTTATTATGCACAAGACTACGACAAAACAGGAAAGAGAATATACACATCTACTGTTATGCCTATAAGAGGTGCATGGCTAGAATACGAAACAGATGGAAATGATATTTTCTATGTAAGAGTTGATAGAACAAGAAAATTACCTGTTACATCTTTATTAAGAAGTATAGGATTTGTAACAGACGAGCAAATATTAGACCTATTTGCAAATGATCCAAAAATCAAGGCGACTCTTGATAAGGATACAATAAAAACTCAAGATGAAGCAATAATTGAAATATATAAGAAATTAAGACCAGGGGAACTTCCAACAGCTGATGCTGCTAGAAACTTATTCGATGGTTTATTCTTCGATAACAGAAGATATGATTTAGCAAAAGTAGGAAGATACAAATTTAATAAAAAATTATGTTTAGCAACTAGAATAACAGGACAAGTTGCTTATGATGATATAGTAGATCCATCAACAGGTGAAGTTTTAGCAGAAAAGAATACAAGAATTACTGCAGAAGCTGCAGAAGCTATTCAAGATTCTGGAATTAATATAGTAGACGTATTAGTTGATAACCAAAAAGTAAGAGTAATAGGAAATGGAATAGTAAATATCCACAAAATGTTACCAAATGTGGATTTATCTGACCTTCACTTCAAAGAAGGAGTTAATTACAATGTATTAAAATCTATAATGGATACAACTCCAGACGAAAAATTACATGATGTAATTAAAGAAAGATACAACGAATTAGTTCCTCTAACAATCACAACAGAGGATATGATTGCATCTATTAGTTACCTATTAAATCTAGATTATGGAATAGGAAAAGTTGATGATATAGATCACTTAGGAAACAGACGTATTAGATGTGTTGGTGAGTTACTACAAAACCAATTCAGAATTGGTTTAACAAGACTTGAAAGAGTTGTTCGTGAAAGAATGACAATACAAGACTTAGACTCTGTAACACCACAAACATTAATAAATACAAAACCTATTACATCATCAATAAGAGAATTCTTTGGAAGCTCTCAATTATCACAATTCATGGATCAAACAAACCCATTATCAGAGCTTACTCATAAGAGAAGAATTTCTGCATTAGGACCTGGAGGTCTTTCTCGTGAAAGAGCTGGATTCGAGGTTCGTGATATTCACTATACTCACTATGGTAGACTATGCCCAGTTGAATCTCCAGAAGGACCAAACATTGGACTTATCTCAGCACTTTCATCATTTGCTATGATAGACGAATATGGATTTGTAGAAACACCATATAGAAAAGTTGATAAAGAAACAGGTAAATTAACAGATATAGTTGATTATATGCCTGCTGATGAAGAAGATAAATATACAATCGCACAAGCATCAGAACCAGTAGACGCAGAAGGCAGATTCGTAAACAAAATGGTAAAAGTAAGACGTAGATCTGAAATTACAGAGGTTAAGGCAAGCGAAGTAGACTATGTAGATGTTTCACCAAAACAATTAGTTTCTGTTGCTGCTGCCATGATACCTTTCTTGGAGCACGATGATGTTAAGCGTTCTCTAATGGGATCTAACATGCAACGTCAAGCAGTTCCACTTTTAATACCAGAGTCTCCAATAGTTGGAACAGGTATGGAATACAAAGCTGCACGTGATTCTGAAACAACAGTAACTGCTAAAAATGAAGGTATTGTTGAAAAGGTTACAGCTGACGAAGTACAAGTAAGAAATAAGAAAAATGAGATAGACCATTACAGACTACGTAAATTCAAGAGAACAAATGGTGGTACATGTATTAACCAAAGACCAGTTGTTCAAAAGGGTGAAGTAGTTAAAGCTGGAGACATCCTAGCAGATGGACCAGCTACAAAGAATGGTGAAATGGCATTAGGAAGAAACGTAATTATAGCATTCTCTACATGGGAAGGTTACAACTACGAGGACGCCGTATTAATAAGCGAAAGACTTGTTAAAGAAGATGTGTACACATCAATCCACATCGAAGAATATGATTGTGAATGTCGTGATACAAAATTAGGTCCAGAGGAAATTACAAGAGATATTCCAAATGTTGGTGACGACGTATTAAAAGACCTTGATGAAAACGGTATTATAAGAATAGGTGCAGAAGTAAGACCTGGAGATATATTAGTTGGTAAGGTTACTCCAAAGGGAGAAACAGAGCTAACAGCAGAAGAAAGATTACTTCGTGCAATATTTGGTGAAAAATCTAGAGAAGTTAGAGATACATCACTTCGTGTACCACACGGAGAAGCTGGAACAATAGTAGATATCAAGATATTTACTAGAGAAAATTCAGAAGAACTAGCTCCTGGAGTAAACCAAGTAATTAGATGCTATATAGCAACAAAGAGAAAAATATCAGTTGGTGATAAAATGGCTGGACGTCATGGTAACAAAGGTGTTATTTCAAGAATATTACCAGAAGAAGATTTACCATTCTTACCAGATGGTACACCAGTAGATATAGTTCTTAACCCAATGGGTATACCTTCTCGTATGAACTTAGGACAGGTTCTTGAAGTTCACTTAGGTATGGCTGCTCGTGCATTAGGCTGGAAAGTCGCAACACCAGTATTCGATGGTGCAAAAGACTATGAAATTGAAGACTTGCTAGAAGAAGCAGGACTACGTCGTGATGGAAAAACAATTCTATACGATGGAAGAACTGGAGAGCAATTCATTAAACCAATTACAGTTGGTGTTATGTATATGATGAAACTACACCACTTAGTTGATGATAAGATACATGCTCGTTCAACAGGACCTTACTCATTAGTTACACAACAACCTTTAGGTGGTAAGGCACAATTCGGTGGACAACGTTTCGGAGAAATGGAAGTTTGGGCATTAGAGGCATATGGTGCTGCATATTCACTACAAGAAATGTTAACTGTTAAATCAGATGATGTTGTAGGACGTGTTAAGACATATGAAGCTATTGTCAAAGGGGAAAACATTCCAGAGCCAGGCGTTCCAGAAGGATTCAAAGTTCTTGTAAAAGAATTAGAAGCTTTAGGCTTAGACATAAGATTGTATACACATGATAACAAGGAAGTTGAGCTTAAAGAAGATATAGACGATTCTACAAGCTTTAGTAATATAGAAAATAAATCTCTACATGAAGAAAATGTTGTAGATGAAAATGAATTATCAGATGGATACACAGAAGAATCATCAGATGACGAAGATTCTGAAGATGACAAATTATTTGATGACCTAGATGATGAAAACGATGACATCATACTAGATGATGATTCAAGCATCTTAGAAGATGAAGATTTTAATGATGACGATGAGTAAAACTAAATAGGTACTTTTAATTCCAAGGGGGAAAAAATAGTGGATGAATTAGAAAATTTTGATAAAATGAAAATTGGCATAGCATCTGATGAGAAAATAAGAGAATGGTCACATGGAGAAGTTAAAAAACCAGAGACTATCAATTATAGAACATTAAAACCAGAAAAAGATGGTCTATTCTGTGAAAGAATATTTGGACCAACAAAAGACTGGGAGTGCCATTGTGGTAAGTACAAAAGAGTAAGATATAAGGGAATAGTTTGCGATAGATGTGGCGTTGAAGTTACAAAATCTAAAGTAAGAAGAGAGAGAATGGGGCACATAGAGCTTGCTGCCCCAGTAGCTCATATCTGGTATTTCAAAGGAATACCAAGCAGAATAGCTTTAATGTTAGATGTTTCACCTAAAGCCTTAGAGAAAGTTATATATTTTGCATCATACATAGTAACAGATAAAGGTACATCAACATTAACAAAAGGACAAATACTTTCTGAGAAAGAATTTGTAGAAGCTCAAGAAAAATTTGGTAGAGACTCATTCAAAGCAGAAATGGGTGCAGAACCAATAAGAAAATTACTATCAGAAATTGATGTTGATAAATTATCAGAGAAATTAAAGAAAGAACTTGAAAAGGCTAGCGAACAAAAAAGAGCCAAATTGGTAAAAAGATTGGATACAGTTGAATCGTTCAAACTTTCAAACAATAGACCAGAATGGATGATAATGCAAGTTGTACCAGTTATACCACCAGATTTAAGACCAATGGTTCAATTAGACGGTGGAAGATTTGCAACATCAGACTTAAACGATTTATATAGAAGAGTTATAAACAGAAATAACAGATTAAAGAGATTACTAGAACTTGGAGCTCCAGAAATAATCGTTAGAAACGAAAAGAGAATGCTTCAAGAATCAGTAGATGCTTTAATAGATAATGGAAGACGTGGAAGACCTGTTACAGGTGCTGGAAACAGACCACTTAAATCATTATCAGACATGTTAAAAGGTAAACAAGGTAGATTCAGACAAAACTTACTAGGAAAACGTGTTGACTATTCAGGACGTTCAGTTATAGTTGTTGGACCAGAACTTAAAATTTACCAATGTGGTGTTCCAAAAGAAATGGCAGTAGAATTATTCAAACCATTTGTAATGAAAGAACTAGTTAGCCGTGGAATAGCACACAACATAAAAAATGCAAAGAGAATGGTAGAAAGATTACGCCCAGAAGTTTGGGATATACTAGAGGATGTTATTAAAGACCACCCAGTATTATTAAACCGTGCTCCTACATTACACAGACTGGGTATTCAAGCATTTGAGCCTGTACTTGTTGAAGGTAGAGCAATAAAACTTCACCCATTAGTTTGTACAGCGTTCAATGCTGACTTCGATGGTGACCAGATGGCTATTCACTTACCATTATCACCAGAAGCACAAGCAGAAGCAAGATACTTAATGCTTTCAGAAAACAACTTGTTAAAACCACAAGATGGTAAGCCAGTAACAACTCCTACACAGGATATGATTCTAGGAAGTTACTTCTTAACAATGGATGTTGATGGAGAAAAAGGCGAAGGAACATACTTCTCATCTCCAGAAGAAGCAATAATGTCACTTGCAAACAACGATGTAACAATGCACTCTAAGATTTTCGTAAGAAGAACTAAGATTGTAGACGGTGTAGAAAAACATGCAAAAGTTGCTACAACACCAGGTAAGATAATATTCAATAGAGGAATTCCTCAAGATTTAGGATTTATTGATAGAAGTAAGCCAGAAAACGAATTTGAATATGAAATAAATGGAGTAGTATCAAAGAAAAACCTAGGAAAGATTATAGGAAAATGTATTTCTGTACATGGTCTAAGCAGAACAGCAGAATTACTAGACTATATTAAATCTACAGGTTACAAATATTCTACATTAGGTGCTGTAACAGTATCTATAGATGATGTTAAGGTACCACCACAGAAAAAGGAAATAATTGCAAAAGCTCAAGCAGATGTTGATAACATATTAAAACAATATGGACGTGGATTAATTACAGATGATGAGAGATACAGCGAAGTAATTAAGATTTGGGAAAAAGCTACTGATGATGTTAAAAATGCAATGAGAGACAACTTCAGTAAAGAAAACCCAATGTTCATGATGTCAGACTCTGGAGCCAGAGGTAACTTAGACCAGTTAAAGCAAATTGCTGGTATGCGTGGACTTATGGCTAGTACAACTGGTAAAACAGTTGAAATCCCAATCAAATCATCATTCAGAGAGGGACTTGACGCATTAGAGTACTTCATTTCTGCACATGGTGCTCGTAAAGGACTTTCAGATACAGCTTTAAGAACAGCAGACTCTGGATACTTAACAAGAAGATTGGTTGATGTATCACAAGACATAATCGTAAGAGAAGATGATTGTGGTTCAACAGATGGACTTGAAGTATATGATATAAAAGATGGAAACCAAGTAATCGAAAAAATGCAAGAAAGATTATTAGGTAGATATCCATTAGACGATATCAAGAATCCAACTACTGGAGAAATAATAGTAGACAAAAATACTCTAATTACAGAAGAATTAGCAGATAAGATAGTAGATGCAGGAATTACACATGTTAAAGTACGTAGTGTATTCGGATGTAGAACAGAACACGGAGTTTGTGCTAAGTGCTATGGTATGGGATTGGCATCTAGAAAAGAAGTTGATATAGGAGACACAGTTGGTATAATCGCAGCTCAATCAATTGGTGAGCCTGGTACACAGCTTACAATGCGTACTATTCACTCTGGTGGTGTTGCCGGTGTTGCCGACATTACACAAGGTCTTCCAAGAGTCGAGGAGCTTTTCGAAGCTCGTAAACCAAAGGGTGTTGCTATAATTACAGAAATCGCTGGAAAAGTTTCTATAAGAGACGAAAAGAAGAGAAAAGAAGTAACTGTAACATCAAACGATGATAGCAGAACATACTTAATACCTTTCGGATCTAAACTAAAAGTTAGAGAAGGAGATGTTCTAGAAGCCGGAGACCAAATAACAGAAGGTTCTAAAAACCCAGCAGAAGTACTTGCAATTAGCGGACCACAAGGTGTATTCGAATACATCATTGCCGAAGTTCAAAAAGTTTATAGAAACCAAGGTGTTGATATCAACGACAAACACATCGAACTTATTGCAAGACAAATGTTAAAGAAAGTTAGAGTTGAAGACAACGGAGATACAGACATGTTTGCAGGTTCTTTAGTAGACATGTATGAATTCGAAGACAAGAACAAGTTAGCCGAAGAGCAAGGATTAAGACCTGCAACAGGTAAACGTGTATTACTTGGAATAACAAAAGCTTCACTTGCAACAGATAGTTTCTTATCTGCAGCATCATTCCAAGAGACAACAAGAGTATTAACAGAAGCTGCAATAAAAGGCAAAACAGACGAATTAATAGGATTAAAAGAAAATGTTATCATTGGTAAGTTAATCCCAGCCGGAACTGGTATGAAGAGATACAAGAAAATAAGAATAAACACAGAAGAACCAGAAAACACAGAAGTATCAGTAGCACCAAACGGAGAAAAAATGCCAGAAGATACAGAGGCAGATGCTGTAGAAGATGTTGTTGACGATATAGATGATGTAGAAAATACAACAGAAAATGAAGAATAATATTTTAGAAGAAGGACGTCGCCCAATGGGGACGCCCTTTTTGGGGCGAAAAAATAATTGTTTAAAAAGGTTGCAATATAGAGCTAATATTAATTTGAAAAATATGCAACACAATATCAATATTTCGCTGGAAAAACTAAAGTATGAATAAATTAAGCTTAAATGTTATAAAATTGTGCTCCTATGAATATATTAAAATAATTAGTATATTTGTAGGAGATTTTTATGTTTGTAATTAATAAAAAAAGAATAATATTTTTAACACTTGCAATATTTTTGCCTATTGGTATGTTTGTGCTTCAAACAGCAAGTAACATAAATACAAACAAAACTGTTGCAACAATGGCTACTCCTGTAAGTAGTAAAACTATAATTGTAGATGCAGGCCATGGTGGCGAAGATGGCGGAGCCGTGAGTGGTAACGGTGTTAGTGAAGCAGAAATTAATTTGAAGATAGCATTAAAATTACAACAGTTATTAGAACAAAGTGGCTCTAATGTTGTTCTTACAAGGTCGGACGATAATGCAATTTATGATGTGGATAAGAAAACTTTAAGAGAAAAGAAAAATTCTGATATAAGAAACAGAGTTAAAATTGGAAACAATTCATCTGCAGATATATTTGTTAGCATTCATTTAAATAAAATACCAGAAAATCAATATTATGGTTGGCAAACATTCTTTAAAGATGGGAACGAAGACGGAAAGCGATTAGCAACTTGTATTCAAAATAATTTAAATGAAACAATGCAGAAAGAAAACAAAAGAACACCACTAAAAATTAATAATGTGTATATAATAAAACATGTAGAAATACCAACAGTTATTGTGGAATGTGGATTTTTATCGAATTCAGAGGAAGAAAAGCAACTACAACAGGAGGAGTATCAAACAAAATTAGCATGGGGAATTTATAATGGGATAATGGAATATTTCTAAATTTGTCGAAAAGAGTTGAAAAATTTTATTTGTTATGGTATTCTCATTTTAGAAAATAAAGGAAGGGGGATTGGGAATATGTATAATTCTACATATGCTGATATGACAACATTTGCTTCAGCAGCTACTCTTGCATCTTTAATAAGTACATATAGCATGATTTTTGTAGCTTTTTATGTACTTATAATTGTTGCACAATGGAAAATATTTGTTAAAGCTGGTCAAGAAGGATGGAAGGCATTAATTCCAATATATAATGTAGTTGTTCTATATAAAATAATAGGACTTTCACCATGGTTATTGTTATTATATTTATTATCAGCTATACCAGTTATTGGCTGGATTATAACACTTGCTTTATCAATAGTTTCTATGGTAAAACTAGGCAAGGCATTTAATCAATCAACAGCATTTATATTTGGACTTTTATTATTAAGCCCAATATTCCAAATGATATTAGGATTTGGAAATGCTGAATATGTTGGAAATCAAACTTCTAACACACAGAACTAGGCAATGATTAAATAACAAACAAATAAGAACGTAATAAACGTATAAGTTATCCACTTTTTGGAGAAAATATGTGTAAAACATATTCCAAGGAGTGGATTTTTTTGAAGGAAAAAAAGAAATTAAATATTAAAGGAACCGTTTTAGATAGATACCAATTGGAGCAATATTTAGAAAAAATTGCTTCTGACCATATTTTAACCGAAAAATCGGCGAAGGATACGTATCCAATTCCAAGACTTAAAGAAAATTTTTTTGTTATTAAAGAAATTTATAAATTATTGAATGAACAAATAAAGCAGGGAATACCAATACACCCAGCAGGAGAGTGGATTCTAGATAATTTATATGTAATAGAAGAGATTGTAAAAAATATAAGCAAAGAGTTAACGTTAAAGAAATATACAGACTTTCTGGGACTTGCAAATGGCAGGTTCAAGGGCTTTGCACGTGTTTATGTGCTTGCAACAGAAATCGTAGCTTATACTGATGGTAAGATAAATTCAGAAAATTTAGAATATATGTTACAAGCATATCAAACTAAAAAAACTCTAAGCATGAATGAAATCTGGAATATTGGATTGTTTATTCAGATTGCATTAATAGAAAATATAAGAGAAATTTGTGAAACAATTTACATGTCTCAAATGCAAAAGAGCAGAGTAGAAGAGATTATATGCAAGTATTTTGGAGAGGAAAAGAAAAAAAGCAGAACTGTAATATTACCTAAAATTATGCTTATAGAGAAAGGGCAAGTAAAAAATGCGTTCATAGAGTATATGTCATATAGACTAAAAAAGATGGGAAGCAAGGCATATGCATATCTAAATATTTTGGAAGACGAAGTTGCAAAAACAGGCAGCGATATCTACGAGGTTGTAAAAAAAGAGCATTTTGATATTGCAGTAAAGAAAGTATCTGTTGGAAATTGTATATTGACTCTTAAGGCAATTTCGAGAATTAATTTCTTGGAAATATTCGAAAAGATAAATAGGGTAGAGGATATTCTAAAACAAGACCCAGCAAAGCAGTATGAAAAAATGGATAGTACTACTAAAAGTTATTACAGAAATGCAATACAGGAAATTTCTAAAAAGACTAAAATTTCAGAAATTTATATTGCGAAGAAGTGCTTGGAGTTAAGTTTGCAGGCTAGTGAGAAACCAGAAGCAAACGAAAAGAGCATGCATATTGGGTTTTACTTAATTTCTGATGGAAAAGAAACTTTATTGAATAGCCTACTAGAAAAGAAGATTACACTAAAATCAAATGAAGAAAAGGCAAAAATCTATATAGAGACAGTATGGGGAGTTTCTTTGCTGTTGACACTTATTTTGAGCATTAATTTTTATTATATGTTATGGTACCAGAGCTTTGGAGACGTTGCTCGTAATTTTATAGGAAATATTCCAATATTAGTTAAAGTATTACTTTCAATAATTCTAGCGTTGGTTTCAATATTGCCAATAGAAAATATTGTTTCTAAGATTATTCAATATGTGTTAAGTAAGGTGGTAAAACCAAAGCTTATTCCGAAAATTGATTTTCAAAACGGAATTCCAGAGAATTGCAGCACAATGGTGGTAATTCCTACGATAGTAAAGAGCAAAGAAAAAGTTAAAGAATTAATGAAAAAATTAGAGGTTTATTATATTGCAAACAAGAGCAAAAATTTGTACTTTACTTTGCTGGGAGACTGTAGTTCTGGAAACAAGGAAATAGAAGAGTTTGATGAAGAAGTTATAAGAGAAGGAATAGAACAATCAAAAAGGCTAAACGAAAAATATGGTAACATTTTCAATTTTGTATATAGAAAAAGAATTTGGAATTCTAATGAAGAGTGTTACATGGGATGGGAACGAAAAAGAGGATTATTAAATCAATTTAACGAGTATATTTTAGAAAATATAAAAAATAATACAGATGGAAGGCTAAGTGAAGATGCATGTAGTGCTATAAAATATATGTATAACGGATATGTTAATGATATAAATGATGCCATTACAAAGCTTAAAGATATCTTTTTTGTAAAAAATAATTTATTACAAAATAAAATTTTCTTTTATGAACAAGAAATTCAAATTTCAAAGGATGATACTGGGCAATTTATGATAATGACATTTGAAAAAACTAGTGCTACGTTTATAATTGGAATTTATGATAAAAACAGGGAATTAAGTGATAGTCTGCGTAAAATTTTAGAATGTGGAGAAAGAAATCATGTAATTTTATTAGCAACAACAGATAATTTATGCAGAGATTTTAGAAGTTTGCCAGGTGGATGTGTATGGAACTTACATGAGGATAGTTCAAATAGGAGCAAAAAAGTGGAGATTGTTATGACCGTATCCACATTTGCTGGATTGATAACACAGGATATGTCTTTAAATGATACAAAGGGAAGAATTCTTGAAGCGATGTTAAGTGATACAGAAGGCATATTTAGGACAACAGGATTAAAAGCAACATATTCGTTACTTCAGAATTATCAAACAAATAATTTAAATGTTGATGATAACAGTAAAGAAATAATAGTTGTCTGTGACACGAGAAATGCAATAGGATATAAGACGTGTAAAAGTATTGTTGATAGATTAAGGGAAGAGCATATACCAGCACAAATAATCAACTGGGGAAATGTTAAGTTAGAGTCAAGAACGCAAAATGTACCAGTATTATTATGCCTAAAGGAGGAAATGATTGTTAATAGTACAAGTTTAAAAAAATTTTGCATAGGGATCAAAGATAAAAATTTTGATAATGTTTATGCATTATTTGATACAGAAAATAGTTATAAAACTTGGCAGACAAATGATAAGAAATTCCCATGCATGTACATGAAATATAGCATAGGCTATGATAAAATTGATGAAGCAGTTTTAAAGCTTAAAGAAATGTACAGGGATGAAGAGACACCTTTAATAGGAATTTCTTATGCACATGATAATGCAGATGAAGAACCTAGAATTGCGGTACAGGAATTGCGTAAACTTGTAAAAGAATTAAATAACGAATTTGGAGAAAATAGGATATTGTTTGATGAAAATCCAAGTTTCAAACATGTTTTTGATGGTAATTTAGGAAAAACTAAATCTTTGGAGTTGTATAAACAATGTGAATATTACATTGTGCTAGATGATGATAAATATGATCAAAAAAAATGTTGTGATAGAGAAGGAAAAATTATAGAAGATAAAATATTAAAAGGTATTGAAGCACAACATGTATGGTTTGTATCTCCAGATAATGGCAAACATTGTAGTTTATATAATGATGATAGAGATTTTGCTACTCTTCTTCGCCGCCAAAATGGGGAAGATATTGCAAAAACAATTATAGAAGAAATAAATTTGCAAAAATCTAGTAAATAATATAGGAATTTGTGTAACATGAAGGAAAATAAATGAAATTTAGCAATAATTATTTTGAAGACGAAGTCCGTGACGGCTTCTTTGTGCCCTCAGAGATTAAGAGAGCCTGGGCAGCGGAACTTGAAGTTCTTTCTGAAATAGATAAAATTTGTAAAAAGTATAAAATACAGTATTTTGCTGACTGGGGGACTCTTCTAGCAACAGTCCGTCAAGAAGGGTTTATACCATGGGATGATGATCTGGATATAGTTATGAAAAGAGAAGATTACCGTCGCTTCATGGAGATTGCCCAGACAGAATTGCCGGAAGGATTTTCAGCGTATAATTTCAGAAATCATGATAATTTATGGCTTTTTCTTGGCAGAGTGGTAGGAAAAAGAAGAATCTGTTTTGAAGAAGAACATTTAGAGCGTTTTCATCAATTTCCATACATTGCTGGAGTGGATATTTTTGTTTTGGACTATGTTTCCAGAGATAAGGAAGCGGAGCAGAAAAGAGATGAGCTGGCACTTCATACGATAGCACTCGCGGACATGATTGGTGAGGGAAAAGGAAATGCTGCGGTCATAGAGCAGGAATTAAAAAATCTGGAACAGATATGTAAAATACACATTCCAAGAGGACTTAGTAATATCGAGATGCGACGTGAGTTATATGGAGTAGTGGAAATTCTGTTTGGCTGGTTTAATGAGAATGAAGCGGATGAATTAACACAGCTTTTTCCGTTTGGATTAAAACCGGGTGGATTCCGTGTCTCAAAGAAATGTTATGAACAGGCGTTGGAATTACCATATGAAAATACACGAATCCCTGTTCCGCTGCAGTATTGCGAAATGTTAGAAGGAAAATATGGGGATTATATGCGGCTTGTGCGAGACGCAGGTGGGCACGACTATCCATTTTTTGAGGCACAGAAAAAGCAGCTTCAGGCGGTTTTGGATTTCCCGATGCCAGCATATAAATATAGTTCTGACCAGCTTAAATGCGAGAAAGACAATAATGGTTATAAACAACTTTTAAAAGAAATGTTGCACAGTCTGGAGCAAACTGTTTCTAACTTAAAGCAGGTTCGCAGTATAAGTATAAAAGAAGTTTCTGATAGAAAAATATATGGAAATTTGAGCTCAAGTAAGAATACACAGGAAAAAGAGCAGTTAATACAAAAAAATTTAGTTCAGCTTGAGAATATGCAGCAGACTGCCATAGACATGGGAACATTGATTGAGAGTGTGAAAGGTGAGGGCACACAGACAGTAAAATGTTTGGAAGAATTATGTGAACTTATCTATGAGTGCTCTGTACAGCTTGGACAGGCAGATGATATTGCGGCATGCATTACTGCAATGCAAAATAAAATAGTGGAGACCGAGCAATTTTTACAGACAGAATTATTAGCTCAAAACCAAGTGGTCATTTTCATTGATAAAGCAGAACACTGGCATTTTGTTGAGTGGTATTGGAAAAAGCTGATAAAAACAGGCAACACGGATATTTTTATTGTTCCACTCCCATATTTTTATAAAAAATACGATGGAACATGCTATGCATCAAAATATGAGTTTGAGGAAATAAAAAAATGCATAGATTCTTCCATACAGCGAAGCCGGGATAAAAACGTGGAATCCTGCACAAAAGTGGTTGAGTACAATGAATTTGATGTAAAGCTGCATCATCCTGAGCAGATTATCATCCAGAATCCATGTGATGAATGGAATCAGGCGATAACATTACTAGAAGATTATTACAGCCGCAATTTGCAGAAATATACAGATCAACTGGTGTATATTGTGCCTTTTCGAGTGGAAGAATTTACAAAAGCCAATTACAGGGAATATCATAATATGCAGTATTACTGCACAATGCCAGGGGTAGTGAGGGCGGATGTGGTCTATGTTCAGTCTGAAAATATGCGAGAGGTTTATATTCAGAAGCTGATCGAGTTCGCAGGTGAGGATACAAGAGCAGTATGGAAGAAGAAAATTGCTGTGGCAGAGAGCATAGAAGCTGGTAATACAGACGGGAAAGCAAAGGAAAAGAATAAAATTCTGTCAGCAGGTGATACCCGTCAGCAGTGGCAAAGCGAAAAAGCATGTAGAAAGAAAATTGCATTTTTTGTACAGGTAGGTCTGACTATCCAATATAAAGAGGAAATGTTAAAAAAGCTGGGGTCAGTTCTGAAAATATTTAAAGACAGTCAGGAAAAAGTAGAATTGGTCTGGGTTGGAGACAAAGAGCATGACGCTTTTTTGAGAGACTATGACAATGAATTTGCAAAAAAATATGATGCAATCAGAGAAAACTTTCAAAAGGAAGGCTGGGGGAGATATCTCGACAGAGCAGATGCCAGTGTATTAGAACTGGTAGAAATGTGTGACGCATACTATGGCAGTGCCAGCCATATCGCATTGGAATTTGAGGTGAAAAAGAAACCGGTTATGATTATGGATGTGGAAGTGCTGTAGTAAAGTTCGGCTTGATTGCTTTTCTCATATGGAATAGGTATACTGATGGTATGAAATAAATGAAAGATGAGGTGTCGATATTGAAAAAGCCATTGCCGATTGGAATTGAAAACTACAAGGAATTAATCGATAAAGATTACTATTATGTAGATAAGACACTGATCATAAAAGATCTTTTGGAAAAAGGCAGTAAGGTAAATCTTTTTACAAGACCACGCCGATTTGGAAAAACGCTCGCACTCAGTATGCTGAAAACATATTTTGAGATGGGAACGGATAATCATCATTACTTCGATGGAATGAAGATCATGCAGGAGGAGGAAAAATTTACCTGCCAGAGTGGGCAGTATCCGGTCATATTCCTTTCATTAAAAGAGGCAAAACAGCCGAATTTTCAGATGGCATATGAATGTCTGTTAGAGCAGATTATAACAGAATATAAACGTCACGCATATATACTTGATTCTGATTTGATTTTACAAGGTGATAAAGATAAATATTGGGCTATTATGAGCAGAACGGCTGAACCAAGTGCATATGCAACAGCATTGGCTTTTTTATCGGCTTGTTTAAAAAAATATCATAATAAGAACAGTATTATTTTGCTGGATGAATACGATGTTCCATTGGAGACGGCTCATTTTAGAGGATTTTATGATGAAATGGTTGATTTCATACGTTCCCTGTTTGAGTCTGCATTGAAAACGAACGACAATCTGGAATTTGCAGTTATTACAGGCTGTTTGAGAATCAGCAGAGAAAGTATTTTTACAGGATTGAATAATTTGGAAGTAAATTCTGTTTTAAATGATAATTTTGCGGAATATTTTGGATTTACTCCACAGGAAGTGGAAAATATGCTGGATTTTTATAACATAAATGAAAAGTCTGATGAAGTAAAAAACTGGTACGACGGATATTTGTTTGGAAATAAAGAGGTATACAATCCATGGAGCGTGATTAATTATGTCAAGATTGCAGTTACAAACACAGTGGCATTTCCAAAGCCGTATTGGTCGAATACATCTTCCAACACTATTGTCCGTGAACTCGTGGAGAACGCAGATGAAGGGGTAAAAGGAGAAATAGAAAAACTAATTGCTGGAGAAACCATTGAAAAACCAGTGCATGAAGATATTACCTATGAAGATGTTTACAGGACACAGGATAATTTATGGAACTTTCTGTTTTTTACCGGATATTTAAAGGCGGTGTCACAGCGGATGGAAGGAAATATCATCTATCTTACAATGGCGATTCCAAATGAAGAAGTGCGCTACATTTATCAGAATACCATTCGGGACTGGTTTGAACAAAAACAGAAAAAATATAATGTTTCGGTTCTTTATGAGGGATTAAAAAGTGGAGAATGTGAACAGATAGAAAGTTTTATTAACAGTCAGTTGACAGCAAGTATCAGTTATTATGATGATGCAGAAAGATTTTATCATGGTTATATGATTGGAATATTGAGCCAGATGACAGGTTATGAGATTCAGTCGAATAAAGAGCAGGGAAATGGCAGACCGGATATTTTATTAAAACCTTTTTCGCCGAAACAGCCGGCAATTATATTGGAACTAAAGCGTGCACACAAATTCATACAGATGGAAGAATTATGTGATAAGGCATTAGAACAGATTGAAGAAAGAAAATATGATACGGAGCTGGTGGATGAAGGATATCAGAGTATCTTAAAGTATGGAATCTGCTTTTGCGGGAAAAATTGTATGGTGAAGACTGGGAAGAATTAATGAATTGCTCCTTGAGCTTAAAATATGGCATGGTGCACGGCTTTTTTGTATTTGTTATCGATGAATGGGATTGCATCTTCCGGGTAAAAGAGAATGATACAAAGGCACAGAAAAAGTATCTGAACTTTCTGAGAGATTTATTAAAAAACCAGCCATATTGTGTATTAGCATATATGACAGGAATTCTTCCATTATAAAAAAACATTCCTGCAAAATTGAAAGGTTAACTATTGCCCCGGATGACCGATATATAAAGTAAGTAAATCTGATTCAGGAAGAATCGTAATGGTGCATGGAGGCATAAAAAGAATAAATTAAGGATAGTGCCATCCGGACTGTTGGGTTCGGGTGGTTTTTTTGTGGATAATCTGTAAAACTGGTTAGGGAATTGACTAAATAGATAAGGAGAACGCAATGATAGATTTTAATAGAGCCGTTATTTTAGAAAACTCTATTGAATATGTAAATAAGGCTATTAAAAGTCAGGAAATAATGGGAAATGGAAATTATACGAATAAATGTTGCCAATGGATGGAAGCAAAATTTCATGCGAAAAAAGTTTTGTTAACACCATCGTGTACGGCAGCGTTGGAGATGTGCGCATTTTTGCTCAACATTAAAGAGGGGGATGAAGTAATACTGCCCTCGTATACATTTGTCTCTACGGCAAACGCCTTTGTGATACGAGGAGCAAAATGTGTATTTGTAGATGTGCGCCCAGACACGATGAATATTGATGAAAATAAAATCGAAGCTGCCATAACCAATAAAACAAAGGCGATTGTCGTTGTGCATTATGCGGGAATTTCATGCGAGATGGATAGAATTAAGAAGATTGCTACGAAATATGATATTCCGATCGTGGAAGATGCAGCGCAGGGAGTTATGGCAACATATAATGGGAAATTTCTAGGGACATTTGGGGATTTAGGATGCTATAGTTTTCATGAAACAAAGAATTATACGATGGGTGAAGGGGGAGCTCTGATAATCAATAATGAAAAATATATTGAGCGTGCGGAAATTTTACAGGAAAAGGGGACTGATCGAAGTAAATTTTTTAGGGGAGAAATTGATAAGTATAGCTGGGTTGATATGGGATCTTCCTATTTGACAAATGACATATCCGCGGCATATTTATATGGTCAATTACTGGAGGCTGATAAAATAAATGATAATAGGCGTGTGAGTTATAATAATTATTATAATCTTTTAAAATCATTAGAAGAAAAACAAAAAATTCATCTGCCAGTTGTTCCAGACGGATGCAGGCATAATGGGCATATGTTTTTTGTGAAAGTAAAAGATTTAGAAGAAAGAACACAATTTATAAACTATATGAAAGAAAAACAAATACATTGTGTATTTCATTATGTTCCATTACATTCATCGGCAGCTGGGAAAAAATTTGGAACATTTTGCGGAATTGATGAGTATACAACTAAAGAGAGCGAACGGCTGATAAGACTGCCGATGTATTATGGATTGTTGCAAAATGAAATAGAATATGTATGTAAATGTATTAAAAAATTTTATGAGACAGAATGAGTGCGCCCACGAGTCAGGAAAACCGCAGGTTTTCCTGACTTTTGCCGGAACAAAAAGACGATATAATAAATAGTTGATAAAAAATAGAAATGAGGTATTTAGAGATATGAAAAAAAGATATTTGGGATTTCTTGCAGGCGCAATTGCAGGTTCCATTTTTCTGGGTGGCTGTGCAAATGAAACGAAAACGACAACGGATAGTGAAAAAGAGACTAATAATTATGGATTAGTGGAAGATGGGAAACTGACATTTGTTGTAGATGATACCGTTGTTCCATGTGTTTATAGAGGTGAAAATGGAGATTTAGAAGGATTTGAATATGATTGCGGAAATGCAATTGCGGAGTATTTAGGCTTAGAACCTGTCTGGGTATCCAACTCCTGGGAGAACCTCATCACAACACTTCAATCAGGAAAAGCAGATGCTATCTGTGATGGTATGTATGTGACAGATGAAAGAAAAGAGATTGTGAATTTCTGCGACAGTTATTACAACATGGATATGGTGATAGTGGTTAATGACGATGAAGAAGCTATTAATTCTTCACAGGATTTGATTAATAAGAGGGTTGGTTCACAGCCGGCGTGCCCGGAAGCGGAATACTTAAAGACAATTGATGTGGTTGAAGCTGCGGAATATTCAAAAATTCCGGATGGAATATTGGACTTGCAGAATGGAAGAATCGATGCATTTTTGACAGAAAGTTTATCCGGTGGATATTATTCGAAAAATACGGGGTGTAAAGTGATTTTCGATGAGAAATTGCCAAGTTTTGACGTAGGAATTGCAACCAATAAAGAGTGCACCGAGCTTACAGAGGCAATGAATACGGCTATAAAAGCGTTAAAAGATGATGGAACATTAAGTGAAATATCTGAAAAATGGTTTGGAATAGATATTATTAGTGAGAATTAGAAAATGGATATACATTTAATTTTAGGATATTTACCTTTATATTTAAAGGGAGCAGGTATTACAGTATATTTAACAATTGTTTCTCTTTTGCTAGGAATAGCGATTGGATTAATACTTGTTGTGTCTAAAATGAGTAAGAGCAAGATTTTATCATTATTTGCTTCCGTTTATATTAGTGTGATAAGAGGGACGCCGTTACTATTACAAATTATTTTTGTATTTTATGCATTGCCGTCATTCGGAATTGTGTTAAGTGCAAAAATTTCAGGAATTATAGCATTAAGTTTAAACCTGGCAGCATATTTGGAAGAAACATTTCGGACTGGAATTTTGGCTGTTCCAAAAGAACAAATAGAAATGGCCCATGTGTTAGGGTATAGAAAATGGCAGATTTATGTTTATATCGTTTTTCCACAGGCAATCAGAGTCATACTTCCTCAATTAGGGAATTCATCGATTGCCATGTTAAAAGATACATCCATGGTTTCTGTTATTACAATTACAGAGCTGATGAGGACAGCGCAGGTCGTATATGCGGTTAATTTTAAACCATTTGAATCATATTTACTGGCTGCCCTGATTTATTATGTGATGTCTGCGATTATTGAAAAGATATTTAAAAAATTAGAGAAACGAATGAATTATTATTAGAGGCATGATTTATGGAAAATGTGATTATATCTATTCGCGATTTGTATAAATCCTTTGGAGAAAATCAAGTTTTAAAAGGGATATCATTTGATGTGGAAAAAGGACAGATTGTATCCCTGTTGGGTTCATCTGGTTCAGGAAAAACAACTTTATTGAGATGTATTGTTGGATTGGAAAAGGCAGATAGCGGGGAAGCATTTGTCCAGGGCAAAAATATATGGGCGTTATCTGAAAAGCAATATAGAAAAGAATATATATCCAAAATTGGCATGGTCTTTCAGGGATACAGTCTGTTCCCGCACATGACTGTTTTGGAAAACGTGATAAATGCGCCAATAAAAGTAAAGAAAGAGAAAAAAGCAGATACCATAGACCGGGCATTGAAACTATTGAAAATGATAGGCGTGCAGGATAAAGCGGAGATGTATCCCAAAACGCTGTCTGGTGGACAGGCACAGCGTGTTGCAATTGCCAGAGCCCTTTGCATGCAGCCGGAAATATTACTTCTGGATGAACCGACATCTGCACTGGATCCGGAAACAACGCAGATAATTTCAAATTGTATCAAAACGTTAGCGCAAAATGGAATGACGACAATAATTGTAACGCATCATATGGAATTTGCAGAGACTGTTTCGGATTATGCCATTTTTTTAGAGAATGGAATCGTTTTAGAAGAGGGAACCGCAGATAACTTTTTTTATCATCCGAAGAAAGAGCGGACGAGACAGTTTATAAAAAGAGGAGAATAGAGAGGAACATAAAATTGCAGAAAGATAAGATACTTTTTCTGGGTGGAGATCCCGGAACTTGTGAAATGATAGAATATGCAAAAAGACAGGGAGTCTATACGATAGTTACGGATTGGTATGATTTAAGACACTCGAAGGCGAAAGGAATGGCAGATGAGCATTGGAAAATCAGTTATGCAGATGTCGATTTGATTGAGAAAAAATGTCTGGAAAATCATGTAACCGCAGTCATGGCTGCATCAAGTGAATTTGCGACCGGCGTGATGATTGAATTGTGCGAAAGACTATCGCTGCCATGTTTTGTAGATAAGAAAACGTTCTTTTATGAAAAGGATAAAGCAGAGTTTAAGAAAATGTGTCAAAAGCATAATGTTAAAACCCCGGCTAGTATGGTAGTGGAACATGTGTCAGATATTGATTGGGAAAAAATTGAATATCCGGTTGTAGTGAAACCAATTGATCAGTGTGGCGGAAAAGGAATGTCATATTGCAGAACGCGTCAGGAAGTAGTAAATGCGTGTGAAAAGGTCCGAAATAATTCAAGTAGTTCGAAAATACTGATAGAGAAAAAAATAGAAGGCATCGTTTATGCCGCATACTATTTGTTCGCAGAAGGAGAAGGGAAGCTTCTGTTCTTACATTCAGAAATTAAATCAGATGTGAGTACACCCAGAGCATGCCAGACAGGAAGCACAATTGCGAAATGCAAGGATATCTACATGACGCAGATGAATGAGAAAATCATAGATACCCTGGCGGAATGTGGATGTAAAGATTATGTTGCATGGGTGGAAGCTATTTTAGATGAGAATGGGGATTTTTATGCAATCGAGATGGCTCATCGCTGTGGCGCTGATTTACAGCCGGTAGAATATAGTTGTTTTGGAAAAATTGACCTAATGAAATGGGGTGTTGACTATGCACTGGGCAATCGACATTCCAAACAGGAATTAGCCGGTATTGATGACGGAGAGGCGAATGGTTTTGCTTATTCTGCAATGATTGTATGCGAAAAAAGTGGAACGATAGAACAAATAATTGGCATAGACAAATTAGAACAAATCGAGCGGGTCAATATTTTGTTAAATGTATGTGTGGGAGATAAAGTAGAGGCTGGTGGTAAAGAAATAGGATATATTGGCTACTGGACAACTGATTTAGAAGAACTTTATCAATTGATAAATGAAATTCAACATTCTTTGAAAATTGTAAATCAGTCAGGTGAAAACATGATGAAAAACTATGTGACGGTAGATATCTTCCGGGAGATCGAGAAAATCGCATAGACGGAAACAGTAAGGAGTATGTGGATGGAAAAAACAAAGGTGTTACATATATTTCCATATGGCATATTTGTATCGAAATATATTGAGGGGTTTGCACAGTATCCAAATGCTAAGTATGAGCATCTCTTTTATTTATATGGGGATGTAAAGCAGCAAGGTGACAGAAAAATAGAAATTTGTAATACGCATAATATCGTATATGAAGATATGAAGTGTGAAAACCTGGAGAAGTATATCGAAAGAACGGATATCGTGGTTCTTGGGTCAATCCCGGAAATTTATGATATCATTCGAAGAATTAATAATTCCATACAGAGTAAGAAGTTAATTACAATTCCTTATGGGAGAGAATTGTATAGGACATCGGATTTGTACCGGTGCAATAATCAAAATTTAATTAAATTAATTGATGAACAAAAAGAAATTTTGATAAAAAGAAGTAATTTAATAATCACAGGGGAAATGGGCAGAGCGTATTTAAGTAACTATTACCACATCTGCAAAAAAACGATATGGTTTGACTGTTTAAATTCATTAGAAATGAGTGTGAAATTTGAAGAAAAAATAGTCAAAGACAGATGCAATCTTATGTTAGGACATAGAGGGACTGTCACAGGGGGACATATTGAGATATTAGAGAGCCTGGAAAAATTTAAAACCCAAATTGACCAGATTGTATGCATTATCATATGGAAATAAAGAGTATATAGATAAGGTAATAGAAGTAGGGAAAAGTTTGTACGGTGAGAAGTTTATTCTGTTTGATAAATGGATACCGAAAGATGAATACTATAAATTTCTGAATGATAATGTTGACGTGGCAATATTTAACTATAATACGTCAGAAGGATTTAATACATTGCTTAGTCTTTGCAAAATGGGAAAGAAAGTATATGTAAATCCATTAAACGATTCTTATTGTGATTTGGTTCAAATGGGATTCCCGGTATGGAAATGGGAAAAAGAACATATAGATTTTTCGGAAATCAGAAAGCCTCTTGACGCAAGCCAGTTATTGCAGGTACAAAAGGCAATCGCTAATATGAATGAAAACTATGGGTTTGAAAAGTGGTTTGATGTATTAGAAAGCATATAGAAGAAAACGATTTGGGTTGAAAATGAAGGAAGAGTTTGTTAATAACCAGAAATTATTTTATATAGCAAGTGTGATTGCAGAAGGCGGAGAGTGGTTTTCATTAATTCGTGGGAATGGGTTAATGCGCTGCGATTTGCAAACCAATGAAGTGATACGTGTTTCCAAGTTTAAGGATGTAGGAAAAGAAACAAGTATTTTACATTCGAAGCTTTTATATGTAAATCATAAAATTGTATGTGTTCCGTTTCAGACAAAAGAGATTGCAGTTTATGATTTGAAACGGGAAAAGATGCAGTTTGTTGAGATACCGAATATCGAAGGGGTAAGAGGAAGCTATTTTGTACAGGCTCACTGTAAAGATGAGTATGTGATTTTAGTGCCGTGCAGAACAAGTTCTATTCTTAAGTTGAATGTAAATACCTTGGAAATCGAGATTATCTATACGATAAAAGATAATGGAGCGTATATCTGGAATCGAAAAGAGCCTTTTATATACAAAGCGTCGGAGCTTTTTAATAATAAATTATATCTGGCAGCTTTTATGGAACCGTTTTGTGTCTGCATTGATTTAACTACCAGAGAAACCAGTTATTTTACATTACCATTTAAAAAGGGTGGCTCCACGCATCTGTTTGGAATCGAAGATAGCTTATATTTTATAGGACAATGTGGGGAAATATGTAAATGGGGAAACAATAGCACAGTAAAAAGAATAGAGAAAAATAATGAATTTGACTGGGTAATAGAAAGTGGAGATGTAATCAATCATTTTATCTATTTGTTTGGTTCAACTTCAGGGAAGGTGTATAAAGTCAGTGCTGATAACTTGCAGGTAGAAGAAAATACAGTGACATTAGAAAAGAAAAATAAATGCATAAAAGAAATATGGCACGATTTTGTCGGAATGAGTATAAATCTGGATGGTAAGATTGAGACATTTTCATCGTGGAGTGGACAAAAATTAGTCATTGATCCAGATACATTGAGAGCGGAAGTGGCGGGCTATACCGGAAAGGTTAAGAGGTTCAATTTGGATGAAATGGTAGATGATATGCTGGAAAGCAGTCCCATTCATGAAGGTGTTTTACTAGAATTAACGGATTATATAGATTATGTGAAGAACAAAGAGGTTTGATGTTCTGGAGATATAGAAAATGAAAAAAATTCTTTTGTTATGGTATATGCAAGATGACAATTTTGGGGATGTACTCATTTCGCAAACGATAAAAGATTATCTGGAGAAATACGATTGTGTCGTTGAGGACCATGAGGTTGGCGATTACTGGGAAAATATAGTAAAGCACGCAAATGAATGTGATTTTTTATTGTTTGCGGGTGGCGGAATTATAGAAAGAGGCGTCCCAAATGTCCTTATCAATTGGGATAAAGTGGCGGAAGAACTACAAATCCCATATGGCGTGGTTGGTTTGGGGATAGGTGAATTTAATCACGATAAGTATTCTGAACAATTTAAAATTTGGGTAGATAACTCAAAATTTTTCTTCGTAAGAGATTCTCATACGCAAGAGAAAATGAACGGTTATAGCCATTCCAAAAAAGTAGTTTTCAGCGCGGATTGTGTGTTTGCCAATAAAAGTTTAAAGGCAGACAGTCACTGCATATCGGAAAAAATTGCAATAAATGTACGGGATTTGCCATACGAAGATTTGACCGGAGTACTTGATTGGGCGACTGTGAATACGATC
>ERZ826016.549-NODE-549-length-45540-cov-3.979883_pt1 | contig 45540 bp, 45 predicted proteins | sample MGYA00519872_ERZ826016 | MGnify/ENA primary metagenome ERZ826016 (study PRJEB31778, sample SAMEA3449218) | human gut metagenome | biome: human gut; feature: human-associated habitat; material: faeces | place: United Kingdom | collected 2010/2012 ... | reverse complement strand
GGGCAGGCACACCGCGATATGCTTTATGGCATCGCGGGCAGATTTTCAAAGTGACTGTATTTTCATTCTTCATGGCTCATCCTCCTGCTGTTTTCGATGGCGTTCATCAGAATTTCTTCCGCAAAACCAAAGGCTCTGTACCCCTCAAGGCAGGTACGGACATAATAGCCGCTTGGAATGCCAAGGGGTCTGTCCTCGTGCATGATGTAAACATAGCATCGGCGGTTTCTGATTTTTCCTGTGCGGATGCCTTTGATGGGCAGTTCCATTTCCGCTTTGTAATAAAAGGTTGGGAATCCCTCGTAGCAGTCAAGTGCCGCCTCATCTGCGGCTGTGGTTGCCCACACCGCAACAGGAACGCTGCCGCCGACCTTTTTCTCGATGGTGAGATATGAGCCTGTCTGACTGCCCTTGAACAGCAGCTCGTAGTCCTTGATTTCTGATGTTCCGATGATTCTTGCCTGTGGGCAGCGAACACGCATCTGTGCGATGTTTAAGTTGCTGCCGTAGGCGATGTAGTATCTTTTTTCCATAATGGTATCCATCCTTTCCGAAGGAATCACCCTTCTACCACCTAAAGACCGCCGAAGCGGTCGGAGGTTAGGTGGCAGGAGGCTGACTCCTGCGGTTCCTTCAAGCGGCTCTGCCGTTTCTGAAGGCTGTATCTCCTGCAAGTCTCTTGGTAAGGATTTCTCTTGCGGTCTTGAATTCGTCACCGATGAATCCGAGCCGTAAAAGCCAAGTCCTCATGGCGTATTTCGGATTTTCGTTCTGCTGCGGCTTGGGACTTGCGGTCTTTACCGTCTTTGCCATCTGGCTCAGTGCAAGGCAAAGCTGAATGTAGCTTTTGAGCTGTCCTGCGTGCAGTCCGTTCTGTCTGCCGTCCGCTGGGGCATCGAATTGGAAAAGTCGAAATTCAATGGTCCCTTTTGTAAAGGTGGCGTGGTAGTTGAGCATATGATATCGGCTGTCGTTGTAGTGTTGGCTTCTGCCGTAGTTTGCTCCGTTGGCGGTGTACCAAATGTCTGCGAAATCTGCCATCGTCTGCGGCTTTTTCCGATTGATTTCTGCAAGGAAGGTAGGGTTTACCGTTCTGCAGTAGCGGTGCATTCTGCCTCGGTCGAGGTTCAAGGCATCTGCAATCAGGCTTTCGTGGCTTGCCATGATGTTTGCGAGGTTTCGCATCGTCTGCGGTGTGTGACCTTTCGCTCCGATGTGGATGTGGACTCCGCAGCCCCTTGTGGCATCGCTTTTCGCTCCTGCCTTGCGAAGCCTGCGAATCAGCTCCTGCAGGATTTCCATGTCGGTGTAGGTCAGGATCGGCGTTACCATTTCGCATTTCTCGCTGTCGCATCCTGCAATGCTGACATCCTTTTGGAATTTCCACTCTCTGCCGTCCGCATCCCAAGCTGACCAAGTGCTGTAGCCGTTCCTTGCGGCTGTGTTTTCGCATCTGCCTGTTCCGAAGAAGTCGGCGGCGAGCTTTGCGGCTCTGCTTCTTTCAATGTGGTTCATCTCAACCTCAACGCCGATGGTCTGCTTTTTCATCTCTGCAATCTGATTTGCGATTTTCTCGTTCATGGTGTGTACCCTCCGTTTTTCTTTGTTTTCCCTTTCGGTGTACACATATTCGCTCTTTACGGCAGATATAGCAATACGATTACTACACAAGGTTTTCTCCAACATCTTGTGTATATCTGGTATCAATTATGCTATATCATGCGTACCTTATCTTCGCCGTAGATCACATTCAGATGGGAGCCGTTGTCCCAATCCACAAGAAGCGATGCCGTATCATCCACACCCTCGACTGTACCCCTGGTGCCAATCGGCGGAGCCTGCACATCATCCATATGCAGAAGCTCCACTCTTGTACCGACCGGGTACTGCCTGCGAACCTGCTCCACAATCTCTTTACTCGGAAATCTCATCATCTGCCGCCTCCTTCGCTGTTTTGAATGCACTGCTGCCTGTCAGATTTTTCAGCAGAATCTTGCGGTCTGCCTTGTACTCCGCACCGATGAAGCCAAGCCGCAGAAGAAAGCATCGGAATGCGTATTTTTCGTTTGTGACTTTCTTCTCAGTGGCATTGATGCGTTTCTGCTCCTTGCTCATTTGGCACAATGCGGCAATGAAGTCGGTATAGGCTTTCGCCGTATCTGCATCTGGGCAGGCTGCAAACCAAGGGAAGGAAACTGCATCTTCGGTAATTTCTATCGGAAGGTCTGTGATTCCCAGCGCCTTTTTAATCAGACTGCCTTTGGCATCAAGGAGCTTTGTAATGTTGCCGACTGCGACCTTATCAAGCGGAATCGACACCGTAAGCCCTACGCTTTCGCCCTGTGGCTCGGCAGCCGCATCCTCGGATACTTCCTCGCCGCTGTCGGCGGCAGTGTCGGGCATATCTGCGGCAGTAAAGCCACGCTCGGCAAGCTGCTCCAGCAGGTTTTCAATCTCCTCGCTGTCTGCCCGGTCATCAAACTCCAATGTGCCGTCCTTGGTGACGGTAAAGTAGTCGATTTCGTATGCGCAGGTCGGCATATATTTGTATACCGCCGCAGCTCCCGTAATATCTGAAATTGCCTTGACCAGTGCTTTTCGCTCTGCTCCTGTTCTGTTAAATTCAATCCTCATCATGGGTACCTCCTTGTTTTTTCGGTACTACATATATCACTCTGAAGCCGATAAATAGCAAGGATTCGGTGCAGGTTTCGGTGTAGAATAACTCAAAGCAAAAAGGGTGGAAACTGTGAGTAGTACACAATCCCTGCCAGCACAAAGCAGACATTCGGAAGTGCCACGCCGTTGCCCAACATTTTATACTCTGCGGCATCGGAATACGGGTCTTTCAGCCATTTGATAATCTGCTTTTCCGTCTTTGGCTTCGTGGAAGTTCCCATGATTTTTCTGTGGGTTTCAAAAACCTCAGACCAGTATGCGATATCCTCTTCGGTCGGATTTTCCGTACCGAGATCATCACACCACCAATCCGGGAATCCCTGCAGCCTTGCACATTCCGTTGGGGTAAGTCTGCGGATAATGTACTGCGGTTCTTCCGCTACGGTCGGAGGGTCTTTGTAATCGGTAGCAACCAGCGCATTCGCCAGATTTTCTTCCGCTTCGGTATGATAGGAGTTTTTGCTCGTGCTGTAGACGAGGGTTTCAGAACCGCCGCCGTACATCCCGCCGCTTGCACGAAGGGAACTTCCCGTATTGTTTTCTACATATTTGTCATAGGCTTCCTGCGAAAAAGCAACCGCATGGCGGTCTGCCGTATTGAGCGTGAAACTGACATCTTCTCCGATGCCGCTGCCCTGGGGACCGTTCTTCTCGGCTCTGCCGATCATGGAACCCTGCACCGCCACCACAGCCATGCCGCCCTGATTGCAGGACGGATTGCTGCCGTTGGCATCTAGGCATCGGCTCGTTTCCGCTTCGTAGAAACCGCTGTGCGGATTGTCCGACTTCATGGAATTACTGTCCTTGGAACAGATGCCGTAGCACTTGGGTACGAACACCGTCTGGTCGTTGTTGCAGGAGAGCGTTGCGGATTTGTTTTCCTGAATCAAAGCTCCCTTGCCGCCGCCCTCACAGCCGGAACGGATTTTCAGTGTCTTCGGTGTTTCCAGCACGAACGGCTGATTATTGCCGCCTGTTCCGTAAGTGGAAAGCACCGTCTGTGCCACATTTAAAGGCCCCTTGTACCGGGTGTCCTGACTGTGATTTTCAAACACAAGCGGAGGATGGTTGGATGCCGCACGAAGTGTTGCGGTAAAATCCTCTGTCACATCCATCCGCTGACCGCCCTGGTCGTTTAAGCACAGGCTTGACGCTCCAACGCTTTCTTCAGCACTTCCGGCAGTTCCTTGCCACGAACGGAAGCCCTGCGGAGTATACCCTGACACGCCTTCGGACTCAAATAATATTTTTCCGGCACTCCCGCCATCAAGATCTGCGACAAGGTAGATGCGTTTTCTGCGTTGGGGAACTCCCCAATACTGCGCATCGAACAGCCGCCATGCGAGGGAGAAATCCTCTCCCATGATGCAGCCTGCATTGTCCCATTTTCCGTTTGGAAGTTCAGGCACAGCATAGTCTTCTCTTTTGATTTTGCACAGTGAGCTGAGGACTGCCCGGAAGTCTTCGCCTTTGTTAGACGAGAACGCTCCCTGGACGTTTTCCCAGACCACAAATCTTGGATACTTGCCATTGGTTTTGCACCTCATTTCTTTCACAATCCGCACCGCCTGATAGAAAAGCGAAGAACGCTCTCCGTCAAGGCCGCTGCGCTTTCCTGCCACCGACATATCCTGACAGGGACTGCCGAAGGTGATGATGTCCACAGGCGGGAGGTCAGCACCATTTTGTGCCGACACATCACCGTAGTGTTTCATCTGCGGCAGGCGTTTGGTAGTGACACGAATAGGAAACGGCTCGATCTCCGATGCCCACAAAGGGGTAATGCCGGAAATCAAGCCGCCTAATGGAAATCCGCCGCTGCCGTCAAACAGACTTCCAAGTGTTAAGTTTTTATTCTCCATCGGCAGGCACCTCCAAGTCATCAAAACGGATAGTCTTGCCGTCACGCACCACAGATATATTTTCTGCAGTTCCGACCTGCTCAATATAGCGTTTCACAATCACATCGCAGTATTTCTCATCCAGCTCAATGGTATGGCAGATTCGGTTGGTCTGCTCACAGGCAATGAGTGTACTGCCGCTGCCGCCGAACGGGTCAAGCACGATGCAGTTGCTCATGCTGGAATTCTTAATCGGGTAGGCAAGCAGAGGAACAGGCTTCATGGTCGGATGGTCACCGTTTTTCTTCGGCTTATCAAACTCCCAGATGGTGGTCTGCTTGCGATCGGAATACCACTGATGCTTGCCGTTCTTCTTCCAACCGAACAGGCAAGGCTCATGCTGCCACTGATAAGGACTTCTGCCGAGAACAAGACTCTGCTTCTTCCAGATGCAGGTGCCGGACAGGTAAAAGCCTGCGTCTGCAAATGCCTTTCTGAAATTCAAACCTTCTGTATCTGCATGGAACACATAGATGCTGGCATCGTCCGCCATCGCTTTTTCCATGCAAGTGAAGGCATCAAGCAGGAACTGATAAAACTTGTCGTTTTCCAGGTTATCATTCTTGATTTTGCCTGCGGTGCCCTGATAATTTACATTATACGGAGGGTCCGTCACCACAAGGTTTGCTTTCTTGCCATTCATCAGCAAGGTGTAGCTTTCTTCCTTAGTGCTGTCACCGCACAGCATCCTATGATTTCCGAGCAGCCACAGGTCACCGCTTTTTGTGACAGGCGGCTTTTCCAGTTCCGCATCTACATCGAAATCATCATCTTTCGCATCGTCCGCAGTATCAAAAAAGCCTGCCAGCTCCGATTCATCGAAACCAGTCAGACTTAAATCGAAATCTTCTGCCTGCAGAGCTTCGATCTCTACTTTCAGAAGCTCCTCATCCCATCCCGCATCCATTGCCATACGGTTATCCGCAAGAATGTACGCTTTCTTCTGCGCCTCGGTCAGATAGTCCACGAACACACAAGGTACCTCGTTGATGCCTTCTTCCTTCGCCGCCATGATTCTGCCATGGCCGGCGATCACATTGAAGTCCCGGTCAATAATGACAGGATTGATAAAGCCGAACTCCCGGAGGGAAGAACGAAGCTTATTGATCTGCTGTGCATTGTGGGTACGAGCGTTATTCACATAGGGAATCAGCTTATTGATATCCACCAGCTGCATTTCAGTCGTAGTCTTGCTCATCAGCCGCACCTCCGTTCCAGCACTTTGTCCAGTCCCTTTTTTGCGCCTGCAATATCTCCTGCAAATGCCTGACCCTTGATGGTGCGAAACTGTTGGCAGGTCAGATTCTGTTTATTACATTTCAATATTTTCATGAATTCTGTAAGTTCTGTTTTCATCCTTTTCTCCTTGCTCTGAGCAAAAGCTCCATTGTATCGTTTGGGTTATCCTCGAACACCTCAGTACAGTTCTGCTTTACAATGTCATAAATTTCATACCAGATAAGGTTTGCACTTTTCTGGTACTGCTGACTCATCTGCACGAATGGGGATGTGATTACACCTCCTGTGGTCGGATGCTTGCCGAGCAGACCGTAGGTACTGGTAGCTTCCTCGCACTGAATGTATCTTGCAAAAGCCTGTGCATAAGCTTCGATGAGCCTTGGATTGACCAGTCTTTCGCAGCCTCGCTCTTTCAGCCACAGCCAGGTTTCCTTGTAAATTTCATCCGCACCGAGGGGAACACCGTTTTTCTGCCTTGCCGACAGGTAATCGCTCGGCTTTGGCATATCCACGCCATTCATCACAGCACCTTCCGGCAGGTCAACCGCCTCCAGTTCTGTGGGACTCAGTGTGGGAATATCATTTTTCAGTATCTGGACTTGCTGTCCTTTTTGTATTTTTTCGGCGGCAGGTGCCGGTTTATCTCCGGCACGCACTCGTCTGCCGCCACGATTTGTGCCGTCTCTTGCCATAATTTTAATTTCCTTTCTCGCCCTGGGGTTTAATACCCTGTTTGAACCGCCGTTTTTGTGCGTTTGAGGGGGCGCCGTTTTCCGAGACCTAAAGCCACAGAGATTTTGACCGCCCCTACCGGGGTATAAAATTCACATACAGTTCATATAATATGTCTTGCAATCTGCAAGACAACGAATTACAATATAATCAACAGGAGGTGTTTGATATGAAAGACTCAACCGTAAGTGCTCGCGTTGAAAATAATGTAAAGATTGAAGCAGAGGAAATCCTGCAGAAACTCGGCGTTCCTGTTTCTGTTGTAATCAATTCTCTTTACCGTCAGATTATTTATCATCGTGGTGTTCCTTTCTCCCTGACGATTCCGTCAGAGCCAAGGACCGTTGATGCAATGTCTGATGCCGAACTCGATGCAAAACTCCAGCACAGCTACGCACAGGCGATTGCCGGTGAGGGCAGACCAATGAGTGCGGTGTTTGACGATCTGGAAAGGAGCCTTAAATAAGTGGACTCCTATGAAATCATCATCACACCGGATGCAGAAGCTGACCTTTTTGAAATCAGAGACTACATCGCATACACCTTGTTAGTCCCGGATGTCGCACTGAATTACATTCGTGCCATTCGCAGCGAGATACAAAAGCTGACATACATGGCTTCCAGTATTGCTCCCGTAGAACGGGAACCCTGGCATTCCAGAGGTGTGCGGAAAATCATCGCCAAAAACTTTTATATCTACTACAGACCGGATGATGCATCCGGTAAGGTGTATATTCTGAATGTAATCTACGCCAAGCGGGATCAGCTCAGAGCATTGAAAAATATGAATCTGCACGATTAACAGAAAGGCAGTCCTTATTTGTAAGGGCTGCCTTTATCTGTCGCCAATCTCGTGGTGTATTTTGTTATGACAGCTCTTGCAAAGGCTCATCAGATTGCTTCGGTCATGGGTGCCGCCCTGTGAAATGGGAATCTTGTGGTGTACCTCATCAACAGGGACAAGGATGCCTTGCTCGAAGCACCTCTCACAGAAGGGATGCGTCTTGACATAGCTGTCACGAATCCGTTTCCATGCTCTGCCGTACTCTTTATGCACCGCAGGGTCACGACTGTACTGCTCGTAGTTCTTCTCTACCAACTTGCGGTGCTGTTCGCAGTATCTGCCGTCCGACAGGTTCGGGCATCCGGGGTAAGCACAGGGCTGTTTCGGTTTTCTCGGCATCGGCTCACCTCCTTGCCGGCATAAGAAAAGCCCTCACAGGATTGCTCCCATGAAGGCTTTGTGCTTTGTTTCTTTTTTACTATGTCTATAGTACCACACAAATTCCTTGAATGATAGTGAACTCGACTGCACTATAGTGAACTCTTTTTTGATTTTCGATATTTTATCACCGCTTTTATTGCGGAAATCAGTTTTGTAATATTCTTATTGATATTTTCTGTATCAATTCGAATCACGTACCAACCCTCTCCCATCTTTCTTTCAATCAGCTCATCACGAAAAATTTCTTCATTTCTTTTGCCAGAGTGAAACAATCGCCCATCCACTTCCAGTACAACCTTAAGTTCCGGAACTACAAAATCTACCCTAAATTCAAATATCTGCACCTGATGATTGATTTTATACCCTTTTTGTATCAATTCAATAGCAACCATTATTTCTTCGGTACTTTGAAACCATCCTGCTTTATATAGATTTTTCTCCACAATTTTCATTGCTTTTTCATACTTTTCTATCGGTGCAACCTTGGATATTCTTTTTACCGCATTTCTGTATTTTTTGAGTTTTTTATCTTCATTCTGCCCTTGCCAATGATGCTCCAATAGCGATTTTTTGCATTCACTACAGATATAACTTGCTCCTCGCAGATAGCTCCACGATGGTACCGGCGATTCACATATTCTGCACGGCGGATAATACCAATTGTATCCATTATGCTTTTCATATGGAATTCCATCTTCTATTGCCTCAAGATAACTCATCAGCAATCCTCCTCCATCAATTTTTCAAATTCCAACAGTGCATGACCGTGCAGCTTGTAAATCCACCGAATGCTGTAATGCAGTACTTCTGAAATTTCTTCCCAAGTGAAGTAGCTGAGGTATCTCATTTCCAATACTGATTTACAGTCAACATCATCTATTTTGCGCAGCTTATCAATAACGTCCAGCTTGCGATGTACAAGTCTATCCGTATCGTGCTTTATTTTTTCTTCTGCCTCAGCTTTCTTTTCCAAGCATTTTACAAACGGAGCATCTACAGGTTTATTACTGCCATAATGCGGCTCATAATTCACTGCCTGTACACTCATGGATAATTCTCTCCAGTGTTCCAGTTCACGGCGTTCATATTCGATTTGTTTTTCCATCCAATGAATGGACAACAGATATTCCTTTGCTGTCATAGCCTAACCTCCGAAAATATAAATTTCCCTCGGATTGACTCTGATTTTCATTGATTGTCATAGATTGGCTTTTACGGCACTGATCAATGCGGATTGAGAAGTGTCCTTGGTTTCCAGAGCCTTCATGATCTGCTCGTCCACTGTGCCTTTGGTGATAAGGTGCTGAATCACCACTGTGCTTGCCGTCTGTCCCTGTCTCCACAGTCTGGCATTGGTCTGCTGATACAGCTCTAACGACCAGGTAAGACCAAACCATACAAGATGGCTGCCGCCGCTTTGAAGATTCAAGCCATGTCCTGCGGATGCCGGATGAATAAGACCCACTGCAAACTCACCTCTGTTCCACATTTCGATACTGCCGGGAGAAGAAATTCTGGCATATTCCACCTTCAGTTCTTCCAGCCGTCTGCTGATGCGTTCCAGATCGTGCTTAAACCAATATGCCACCAGTATCGGTTTCCCGTTTGCGGCTTCAATGATATCCTCCAAAGCATCCAGCTTCTTTTCGTGTATCTCCAGAACTTTCTCATCATCCCCATACACCGCACCGTTTGCCATCTGTGACAGCTTTCCGGTAAGACTTGCAGCATTGGCAGCTGTAATTTCTCCGTTGGGGAGCTGCAGCACCAGGTCCTTTTTCAGCTCCTTGTACTTTTCCTGCTCCTTTTTGGAAAGCACAACTTCATACTGTGTACTGATCAGCTCCGGCATTTGCAAATGGTCAGTGGATTTCATGGAAATCGTGATATCCGAAATTTTCTGATAGATCGCATCTTCTGCTCCCGGCAGCGGCTTGTAGCTGTAAATGATTTGTCCGTTTCTTTTATCTGGTGCAAAAAAGGCGGTGCGGTACTGTCCAATGAATCTTCCAAGCCTTGCTCCCATATCAAGCAGCTTAAATTCTGCAAACAAATCCATCAGACCGTTGGAAGACGGAGTACCTGTCAGACCTACGATGCGTTTCACTTTCGGTCTTGCCTTCATAAAAGACTTGAACCGCTTTGACTGCCAGTTCTTAAAGGACGAAAGCTCGTCCACAACCACCATATCGAAATCAAACGCAATACCGCTTTTTTCTATCAGCCACTGCACATTTTCACGATTGATGATGTAGATATCAGCCTGACTCTTCATTGCCGACAGCCGTTCATCTTCCGTTCCAACCGCAATGGCATACTGCAGAATGCTCAGATGCTCCCATTTCTGTATTTCATCGCTCCATGTCGTTCTCGCCACACGAAGCGGTGCGATCACCAGAACCTTATGCACCTCAAAGGAATCAAACAAAAGGTCAGCAAGCGCCGTCAGCGTGATGCTCGTTTTTCCAAGTCCCATATCCAGAAGAACTGCCGCTATGGGATGCTTCTCGATATATCGGATGGCATACTGCTGATAATCATGCGGACTGTATCTCATCAATGATCCCTCCAATCTGCTCTGCGGCATCAATCACATACACCCGGAATCCTAACCGCTTTAACATCTTATGCCTTGCCGTCTGCAACGGTCTTGGTTTCTTTCCCTCTGCCTTCAGCTCTGCAAATGCCATCCTTCCGTTCGGAAGAAGAATCAGTCTGTCCGGCATTCCATCGTATCCCGGAGATACAAACTTCGGACAGATGCCTCCCATTGCTTTCACTGCCTGCACCAGTTTCTGTTCAATCTGTTTTTCTCTCACTGCATTTTCACCTCCAAAATTCACAAGACACAACCGACACAGGTATCTCAGAAAATTTCTATATGCGTATATGTGCGTATACGGCTATATATCTGACTATATAAATATAAAAATAATTATTATAGAAATTCTTGTGATACTTGTGTCTTAAAGTGTCTGAAAGTCCCTGTTTGCAAGAGTTTCTGCAAGTTCACAACCTGTCTGAAAATCACAGGCTGCACGAATCACAACCTCTCATAAATTCTCTGCCTGCCATAGATGGCAAGCTTTCTGATTTTTTCAGTACGCTTCCAGCCGTCCACTTTGGTCATGAGGGCGGCTATCGCATAGGAATCGGATGGCTTGAGGTCGGACAGGTTTCTGCAGAAGCACTCGCTCCAGATTTCCGCATTGCTTACGGTCTTTCTTTGTACCGTACCCTTTGCCGAGGTGCTGTCCGTCAGGAAATTCCTTCTCTCATACAGATCCATGCTGTTCCAGTTATCCGGCAGGAGCGTATTCAGATATTCTTCCACGATGCCCTGACGCTCATCGGTTTCCATCGCATCGATCTGTTCGCTAAGTGCCTCACTGTTTTCCTGCTCATTCAGGTATAAGGTCTCGCCCTGCCCATACAGGTACTTCGCCTCCGCCCAAAGCTGCACGACCTCCTCATCGGTCATATCCCACGATTTTCTTTTGCTGACGCCTGTAACCTTAATAGGCCAGAATCTGCGGTTTCCCGTAATATCACGCAGAAAGCCAGACTCCGAGTTTGTTGTCCCCACAATAATGCACTGACGGGGATGGCTTTCCACCGTTCTGCCATAGGACGGACGATAGATGTCATCGGTACGGCTGACAAATGCTTTCACTACTTCCACATCGGTTTTTCTTAATCCTGCCAGTTCGCCAAGCTCCAACAGCCAGTAGCCCTGCAGCTTTTCCGCACCGCTTTTATCTTTCATATCCATAAGGGACAGGCTGTCGGAATAATAATCCTTGCCCATCTTTGCAAAAATCGTAGACTTGCCGCAGCCTTGGGGACCTACCAGAACAACGACCGAATCAAACTTAATACCAGGCTCGTAAATTCTCGCTACCGCGGCCACAAAAGATTTTCTGGTTGCGGCTCTGACATATGCGGTATCCTTTGCACCAAGACAGTCAATGTACAGATTTTCAAGCCGCACCGTTCCGTCCCATTCCGGCAGTGCGTCCAGCCATTCACGCAGGGGATGGAAATGCCTGTCCTCTACGACTTTGGTGAATGCCACTTCATAGTTTCTGCCGGAGAAGGTCTCATAACGGATATCGATCAGAGCTTTCATCTGTGCGGTATCCGCATCCCGCCAGAATGTATTGTCGCAGGGTCTTGTCCAGGGAACATCGCCTGTAATCTGCACTCTGCCCACCATCTCGTTAAATGCGATATTGGCAAAATTGGGATCATTGTTCAGAATCAGCATCAGGTTCCATACGCTGTTCTCCAGACACTTGCTCCTTGGCATATAACGCAGACCTGTTTTCCAATCCTCTTTTCCATCAAAATCTGCTGCCGCACTTTTCTGTTTTTCCTCAAGGATCAGCAACTTTACCTTGTCCTGCGTCATCGCAAATTCGCACATCTGATTAAAGGATTTCTTTTCTTCCAGATCACCGAATTTATGGATGCGCACCAGTTCAAACGCATTGCAGAGTCTGCCGCCTGCAGGGTCTGTGGCATGATGGCTGTATACGAATTTATCATCATAGATAACCACACCTGCAGAGCCTTCGCCGGGGATATAATCATATCTGCCGGAAATATCCGCTGTGGGAGAATATACATCCGACAGAAATTCACTAATGGCAAGCTCTATCGGATAATACGCACGACAGAAAGCACCCACGATACCTTCCTTTTCGAGCGGGTCTTTTTGCTGCTGTACCTTATGATCTGCGGCTTTGCTTTCCTTCGGTGTCGTTGGAAGCAGGGAACAGTCCTGCCAGTTCGGATGTTTTGCAAGCACCGCATTCGGATCAAGCCACACACCATCAAGTTCCCCAAACAGATACTCTCCGTTTGACGGACAGGTCGGCCAGTACATCAGCTGGTGAGGGGAGAAGGAGCATGGATCGAGCATATCCAGGAATCCATTGTCCGCAGCATAATATCTCGCCACCGCATTGAATTCATCCGGCGTCATATCACGAGTGACAGGAATGATCATTCTCGCCCTTGGATGCTCAGGCGTATGGCTGTGCGTAGTATAGAAACAGCCTTTGTTTCCAATCTTGTCTGCGATATGGTCAAGAAACTCTCTGTCAACGCTGTCCAGGTCATATACCAGCATAGAACGGCACGCTACCTTATTTGCCTGTCTGCGGTTATCTCTCAGGTGTCCGGCAACGAAACCGCCCTTGTCCTTAATGTCATCACGCTGTTTTTTCGGCAGCTTCGGATATTCCTCTGCCGTTTCCGATGTGCGGACAGGGTTTCGCAGTCTGTCACACAGCTCATCAAATTTTATAGTCTTATTCGTCCAGAACTTTGCCTGTCTGGAATTGCCATAGGCTATCTTTAGATCACGCATTTTTATGTCTCTCCCTTCCTGCATTTGATATCCGGCACTTCTTCCAGAATGCTGTTAAAGTACCGCAGTCGGTAATTTTTCCTTTTTGCTCTCCTGATCTCGGCATCCATTCCGGTGCTTATCGTTTCACCGAATACCCACACCTCGGCACAATGACTCATGAGTACATTGCCAAAATGCAGTCCAAGCTCCCGTTCCACCGGGTCATTGTCATTTAAGAACTGCGGATACAGCAAATGCGGAGCAATGGGGATATACCCACGCTCCACCGCAAAACGGCAGTATTCTCTTGCATTTGCTGTATTTTCTTCCACATTTCCAGAGAACGGGGAGCATACATACACGATAGGTCTGTATGCTCTTGCCGCTTTCATCTCATTCTCTATTTTGCTTAATGCACCGTAGGTGGTCGGATCAGGATAGCCTTCGCTGTTATACCTGCTCACACCCACAATGCTTACCTCCCATCATCTTTTCCGTACAGCTGCTGCACAGAACTGCGGTACCAAACAGATCAATATCACCATCTGCAAACACCTCAGCCAAATCCACCTGAACTTCACATCCGCACTTAGGGCAGCGGCAGTAAACATTCTCATCGTTAATTTCCACAGATACTTCCATTGCATCATTCAGCTGTTCTTTCACATAAAACATAATTATTTCTCCTCCTCAATCTTTGCTTTGTACCATTCCAGATGGCGCTTTCTGTCTTCATAATTAGGAAAAGCAACAAGCAGTCCCACATCGACCTTCTGCAAGGTTTCCAGCATATCAATCTGCCCCTTATTCAGATATGGCCGGATGCTTTTACCCTTTTCGATGCCGTTGGCAAGCCTGAACTGCTTTGCCGACATTCCAAGCACAATGCGGTTTAACATATCGCACTCATTGCTGAAGTGGTACGGCTTTGGGTTTTCGTGGAGCAGCTTGATATTGTCGGTAAGAAGCGGAAACTCCTGTCTTGCAGAAATCAGCGTCTTGATGAAGCTCTCCATTTCATTGAATCTGCGGATGTACAGCTCCTTGAACTTCATTGCCTTCTGACCTGTGTATCCCATAGCCAGCAAAGTAAAACCATCACGAGTCATACAGAAACAAGGCTGTTTTTTGTTCTGATTGTTGATGTATGAGGACGGCGCAAAATTGCGCTGTCTAAATTCCTCACTCAATCCGGAAGTCGGATCGATAATTTTACGGATATCACGCAGAACCTCTTTGTGGTTCTTCTCAAAAAACTCAGCCACAAACAGGCTGTCCACTCTTGCGGTGTCATGGGCATCCACAAAGATTCCGTACTCGTCTTTCGGTATCAGTTCTTTCATAATTTAAATACCGCCTTTCATAAAAGTAGGGCTCCTGCCCTCTAAGAGTGAAAGGACAGGAACCCTGACTTTAAGAACTGATATTTAATCTTTTTTGTAAAATTCGCATTCGTAGCCATCTGCCCTAAGCAGAAGCCCCGGAATCCAGGGAGGTGTTCTTCCCATCTGCTCACAGATGTCATCCACCGATACATCTTTGCTGCATTCGATGATCAGCTCGTCATGTACATGGCCGCATATAAAGCAATGCGACAGCGTCTTCATCGCATACATCAGAATATCCCGACTGACAGCCTGCACGATATTCTCCACAAATTTGGGGCCGTAGCTTTCAATGCGTTCCCACTTTTTTGTACTGCCGACACCTTCGTAGACTACTGATTCACTTCCGAACTTATTGACACCCATCTTTGGTTTCACATAGGAAAGTCTCCTGCCACTTGGAAGTTTGATAAACAGCATTCCGCTCTGATAGATAAAGCGGATGCCATGCGTTTCGGTCGGCACTCGCTTTTTCACAGTTTCCTTAACGCATCGGTCAACGTCCCACCAGAGCCTCACAATATTTGGATTGGAACTTCGCCACATATCCACCAAAGGCTGAAGTTCATCTTCTGCAAGTCCCATATCCAATGCTCCCATTGCTTTCAATGCACCAACCGAACCGCCATAGCCAAGGGCAAGCTCTGCAATTTTTCCTTTCTGACGCAGATGTCCGTTTACGCCATGCTTTTCCACCGGCACACCAAACATGGCGGATGCCGATGCACAGTAAATATCTCCGTTATTGGCAAAGACCTCACTTCGCCACTTTTCGCCTGCAAGATAAGAAAGAACTCGTGCCTCAATCGCAGAAAAATCGGCAACCACAAATTTCATGCCTTTTCTCGGCACAAAAGCTGTTCGAATCAGCTGTGAGAGAGTATCCGGAATATCATCGTATAACAGCTCCGCCGCCATATAGTTTCCATCTCTCACAATTCCTCTTGCCTGTTTCAAGTCCGGCATATGATTCTGCGGAAGATTCTGCAGCTGTATGATGCGTCCGGCAAACCTGCCAGTCCTGTTTGCACCATAAAACATAAACATTCCTCTGGCTCTGCCGTCCTCACATACGGCATTTTCCATTGCCTGATATTTTTTAACAGATGATTTAGCGAGCTGCTGCCGTAAGGTCAAAACTGTTCGCAGCGGCTCCGGTGCTGTTTTCAACACTGCCGCCACCTCCTTTTTTCCAAGACTGTCCATTTCCAGACCATTGTCCGCAAGCCATTGTTTCATCTGCTGTACGGAGTTGGGGTTATCAAGATTTGTCAACTCCTTCATTTTTTCCGACAGCTCCGTCTTGGACTTTTCATCAAAGGCAATGGCATTTTTTACAAGCGTCATATCAAGAGCAATTCCCCTGTCATTGATTTCCTGATCAATATGATATTCGTCCCACACAAAATCCGGAACAGGATATTTTTTCAGTCTGTCCTGAATTGACATCTCCACCTCGACATCACGCTTGTTGTATGCTTTAAAAGTTTCCCACTTCTCCATATCATGCTCCGGCAGATTTCTTGTTCTGCCGCCGTTGGCTTTGGTCGATTTGCATGGAACACAGAAATACCGAATAAGGTCTTTGCCTTCCTTAAGTTTTTGTTCCGACAGTCCGAGAACTGCACCAACACCTGCAAGGGACAACGGCAGTCCCATATATGCCGACCACACCATGGAGCATCTCCAAGATGCGGGGTCAAGATAATCTCCGACTGTATCCTCATGAATGCTGTAGCTTTCAAAATACTGCGGATAGTATTTTCTAAGCCATTCCGACAGACATACTCTCTCAAAAGAGGCATTGAATGCCCATTTTAAAACAGAATCGTCTGTCAGTGCCTTTATAATTTCCATAGGCACTGTTTCTCCCTGTGTCAAATCGTAAACCTGTACTTCACCGCCGTTAACAGATACACCCAAGAGAAGAATCTCAAATGCTGATGACTGGGTATATTTATATACACCACATTTATTCAAATCCACATCACTGAAGGTTTCCAAATCCAGAGAAAGACTGTTGATTTTTTCCATTTTATTCACCGTCCTTTACATCAAAGCAGGCGGCAGTAAAATTTCTGCCGCCCACCGCACATTGATTATTTATAGTTCTTCATTTGTTTTTTGTGATACTCCATATCACGCTGTTCCCTTCCACGTTCTCTTTTCTCTCGTCTGCGGTCAAAGATAAAACTCTGGATAGAAGAAATCAGAATTGTGATGCTGAAACAAATCCAAATCACAAGGAGTGCCATTATTAAAACTGCCTGAAAAGCTGTCATAGTTTTTCACCTGTCCTTTCTTATGCAAGGAAGTCGTCCTCATCTGCGGTATCCGCAAAATCATCCTCCGCTCTGGACTTTCCGCCAAGAGGCTCACCGTCTGCAATCTTCTGGAGATTGTTCAAACCGCAGGCAATGCCCTTATTGCCGTTGGAATTAAAAGCATAGAAATTAATAGATGCACGACCATATACACCGCTGTATACTTCACTGCGGTCAAGAATCGGCTGACGGTCAGCATCTACAATACCGGGAGCTGTTGCACTGTTGGCATTGATAAAGTAGCTGTCGGCATAAGCCGCATCATCCGGACGCTCCAAATCGCCGTCTCTGAGAGGTGTTTTAAGTACGGAAAGTGCCGGCACACTCCTGCCGTTTCCCTTAAGCTTGGATTCGCCCTCACTATAAGCCGCCTGAATAGCCGCCTTGATTTTGTTTACTGTTGCGTTATCGCTCTTGGGAATGATAAGAGATACACTGAACTTCGGCGTACCTCCGTTGATGCTCTTGGCGTCCCATACATTGGCATAGCTCCATCTTGTCTTATGGCCTGTAATTACTTTGGTTGGGTTCATAAAATTTTTTGACATATCAGTTGTCCTCCTTAAAATCATTGACTGCTGTATTTTTCATTGCCGAACGCTTATCTGACATAGGTACTAAGGTTGGCTTGCCCTGTGGTTTCTCAATTAATCCAGAGAGCAATTCTTCAAACTTGGTTTTTCCGAGCAGTTTTGTCATAGCAGTGATACCCAAAATCTTATGTTCATATGGGTCATATCCTGCTGACTGTACTTTGTCTGCGGCAATGGTTTCATTTATATATCTGCGGTTTGAGCGTCCTTCGACCAACTTCCAGTCTTTCCACTCTTTGCCGCTGACCGCCTGCTGAAGTGCGTATTCTTTAATATCTCCTGCCCACGAAATCAGTTCATCTGCTTTGGAAAGGATAACCTCTATTTCTTCATCCTTTAGGTTTGCAGGCATCTCAAAGTCATAACGGGCAAGCTCCAGATTATACTCTGCACGTTTTCGACAAGTGGCTTTGACCTTGCAGAACTGACAGTGACTTCCGGCTTTGAATTCTCCCTCGCCTTTTGCCGCAAGCTGTGCAACAGGAGAAAGCACCTCATCCGCCCACTTGAGCAGTTCCTCTTTTGAAATGGTATATGTGCTGACATTGTCCCTTCTTGGTTGGAAAATGGTCATAGACACTTCGCTGATGTCATAAATTCCATCGAACAATGACAACGCTCCCAATGCGTAGCACATCATCTGCGGATTGTTTTCTGCTTCTACCAAAATGCCGACACCATATTTGAAATCTATTACAGTCAGCGTTTCATCTGCCACAATGACACAGTCACCTGTACCAAATCCTTCCGGTACCCACTTTGAAAAATCCAGACGCTGTTCTACCAGAACAATAGGGTCTTTGCATTTTTCCTTTGCCTTTTGCACCTGCTCCGTTGCATACTGTGCATACATATCAGAGCAGTCTGCCATCTCCTGATTGAAGAAAGTCAGATTTTCGGTTGGGTCTTCTGCTTTCTGCCCAAGCGACTTCTTCACTTTATACTCACACAGGCTGTGTGCATCCGTACCCTGTGCAGCAAACTCACCGGATACATCCTTTTCTTTGGCACAAAGGAGTGCTGACGGCGGACAGGCAAGCCACCTGTAACTGGATGACGCTGACAAAACTGCGTGTTTATTCGGCATTTCCAAGCACCTCCGCATCTGAAAGCAAGGCTTTATACTCTGTTGGGTCAACCGCTGAGAGCCTGTCTGCACCATGCTTTTTCAGAAGTTCCTTGACCTGTTCGGTAAATCCGGCTCTCGACTTATCCGCCAAAACAGCTCTGACTTCTTCCAGTGTTAATCCCTTCTTCGCAGATTCTTTTTGTTCTTCTCCTTTGGAAACATTCTTTTTTACAGACTGTTTTTCCGTTTCTTCCGAACTGAACATCTCTGTCAGTTCCTCTGAGATACTAATGAGCGTTTCACCGCACTTTCTCAGTTCATCCACGATTATGGACAATTCACTTACTTTTCCCATATGGACTGCCTCCTTCCATATTCAATTTTCCTTCACTGCTGACAGACAGTCTGTCGGCAATTCTTTTTGACACAACGCTTATGCTAAGAAGAACTTCTGATAATTCCTTATCAAGATTTCTCTCACGGCAGTCTGTGCCGTTTCTTATCCTGTTTGTCATTATTTGACACCGTCCTTTCCGAGTGGCTTTATTTGCCCCTCTGACAGTGAAAGGACATATGGAGATAATTTAAGAACTGCGTTTTTGAAAAAATATAAAAAAAACTGCTGTGATACAAAAATATGTACCACAGCAGGCAGTTTTTGCTTATCTGAAAGCTTCCAAACGAGTGCGAAGTTTCAGCAAGATACGCTGTTTGCGTTTGCCGACACCACGCTGACTCATACCAACAGCTTGTCCGATTTCTGTTTCCGTACAGTTTCGGCTGTACATTTTCATAATAATACGGTCTATTTCTTCTAATTCGTCCAATGCCTTATGTAATTCTTTAATCAGAAATTTTTTCGTAAGCATTTCTTCAATATTTGTGTTTTTATCCGCAATTTCATACTCCGTTTCCTCATACAGCTTGTCCAATGATGTCATAGTTTCCTGTCTTTGCTGACGCTTGTCCTCTCTCCACAACGGACGCATATATTCGTAATACTGCTCCTTAGTTGACGGAACCATAATCACCTTAACCGGCTTATTTCCGATTTTTGTCCACTGCACATCTTCGACTTTGATACCGAATTCTTTGATTGTTTCAGGTGTTACTTCCATTGGAATAAAATAATGTTTTGTTTTTTTCATGATTGCCTCCTAACTCGGAGGGCAACCATGACAAGATATAAAAATAGGTCTGTACTGAGAGATACACAGACCAAGAAATACCGAAAGAGCGCAACAAGGTAAGGGTATCTCTCGCAGGCTCGTCCATTGTCTTTATCACAATGAATCGAAACCTATGGGATATCCTGCCTGATTGCGCACTCCGGCATGATTTTCAATTTTTATAAATTTTTAGTATTTTTTCTGACACATATTTTTCTTCCTTGTCAAGCTACAAATTTCATAAGCTTATAAGAAAAGAAAAATAGCTGACGAAACATACTGATTCGTCAGCCTTACAAAGGTATATCTTGAAATTTTACGTTTACAAATTCTAAATATATGCTTCCAGTAGAAAATTCTACAATATCATGCTAAAATAAATATAACACTTATGTTTATTTTTCTACTCTATTCTGCAGTGTAATTCTCTGTAAGGTTAACTACATTATATAGAATTCACTCGGCAGAACTGGTTAGTGAACGATTGGCTCAGATACGCTTGGATAGGGAGGGATAAAATGCTGTTTACAGATTTTATACAAAAGCTCTCCTCTGTTATTAGAGGAGGTGCAAGTACAGATAAATTCACGCGCACCATTTTTGAAGCAATAGTTACTGATGAAGGTCAGTCTGTCCTTGATGAATATAAAACAAGCAGTTATAAAGCCTTTTATAACGGAAACACTTCTATCCGAAAAATTGCTCAAAAAATAAATGCTTATATAGAACCAATGGAATTCTCCGATTACATTCAGAACTTTTCAGATGCTGCTATAGAAAATTTATGCAATGTTTTTTCAGGATATATTTCTGATATTAAGCCATCCAACGCAGCAGATAAGTTGGCAGAACTATTGGTTTCTATTATTACCGAAGCTGCCGGTTCTAAAAAAATACCCGTTACAACTTGTTTGCCTCCAGTAATTATTGATCCAGAGTATGCCATTGCACCGGATCTATCAAATTACCAAAATGGTGTTCTTTATATGCAAAAGATACCACGAGATACAAATGAGTACTGTAATCCATTTAAGAATTATATTTACAAAGCTGTTGCCTACTATTCGACAAAGAAAACACTTCTATATGCAGAAAAGCCGCATCCTTTCTACGAATTGTATGTCTGTAATGACATCAAATATCATAAATTTCGAATCACAGGTACAAAAGACACAAAATCAGTAGTCACAATTAATGACGCTACCGTAAAAAAGCTGGAGGCGGAATCAAAATATATCATCATTGAGGGAATAGGCGGTATTGGAAAATCAATGTTCCTCACTCACCTATTTTTATCCTCTGCATCGGAAGCAGAAAATTCATGCATAACTCCACTCTTTTTATCACTTAAAAACTACAAGGATACTACAGACAATGTCGTTGATTTTATTTGGCAGTCTGTATGTGAATATGATTCCGGCATAACCAAAAAGGTTATCATTGAAGCTCTGCAAAATAAGCAGCTAATCCTTTTGTTGGACGGTCTCGATGAAATACAGTCTTCCGCAAAAGAATCATTTGAATCTGACTTAGAGGCATTCATTAAGTCATATAGCGGAAACACTATTATCATCACATCCCGTCCTATATACAATTCTTTTGTTGCTTTCTCAAAGTTCTCTGTGTTTGATATACAGGCTCTGACAAAGCCTCAGGCATTAGCCCTTGTAACAAAACTTGAGTTTTGGGACGATGCTGCAAAGAAAAGCTTTATGCAGGCGCTCGACAATAAACTTTATAATTCACATTATCAATTTGCCAGCAATCCACTATTGCTGACCATTATGTTGATGACATATTCTTCCTTTGGGGAAGTTCCTGCAAAAATGCATATATTTTACAGCAAGGCGTATGAAACTATGTCCAGACTACATGATGCCTCAAAGGGCTCTTTTAAAAGACCATTGCATACGAAACTTACACCAGAAGAATTCTCAAAATATTTCGCTGAATTCTGTGCGAGAACGTATATTGATGAAGTTCTGGAATTTGATGAAAGATCTTTTACGGCATATATGTCAAAGGTTCTACGCAATACTGCAGCAGCGGAATATGGAATCATTCCCCATGATTTTCTTCTTGATCTTACAGACAATCTCTGCATTATGTACAGAGAAGGCAGTACTTACTACTTTATACATAGGTCTTTTCAGGAATATTTTGCGGCTGTTCATTTTTCTTCTGCATATGACGCAAAACTGACAAGAATAGGAAATTTCTTCGAAAAAATGCCTAATCGGACTTATACTGACAAAACTTTTGATATGCTATATGACATGATTCCAGAAAAAGTTGAACGTTTCATTTTTCTTCCATTTTTGGAGGAGATTATAAGTTCCTATTCCAAAAAATCAAACGATGACTATTGGGAGTTTTTAGAGGAACAATACCCAATTATTTACTATGAAGAAGGAAATATTGGCGAATCATATTTCAATGAAGCTCAATCGTTCATTTATAGAACCATCACAAAGTATAAAAAAATAGATAACAGTTTATATCTCGACACTTTTGATTGGCCGCAACAGATTTATGATCTTCCAGCTCAAAATTGGGTAAAAGCATATAGTGAATTTACAGATAGCAATATCTTCGAAAGCTATCCCAATCCAACAGAAATAGACGATTCCTTATTGGAAGATACTATTTTAATCCCAGAAGATGAACTGCCATATCAGTATGAAAGATATTTTGGCAGTCCTGATTCTGAAGGCTTGTCAATTGAAATTAGTATAAAGGAAATCAGAAAATACTCCTATAAATACAGAGAAATTTTCCAGTGTATTGAAGATTCCAAATTTCCTCTTATGATTGAATATCATAAATTAAAAAAATATTACAAAGAACTCAAAGAACAAACAGAAAGAGAAAATGCATCTGACGATCTTTTTGATGATTAAAAAAATATGTTATAATAGTATCAGCTATAATAAATTTTTAGAACTTTTAATGATAAAAATATGAATAAAAAATACTTGAATGCACCTGCAGGAATAAGTTCTGCTTCTGTTGCCAAACTTGGAAAATGTGAAAATATAACAACCGATGTTCTTCTAAAGATATGTGCTGCACTGAATGTGCATTTATAAGACATCATGGAAACAATAGACGATTAACGGAGGTATCTAATGAAATTATTATATTCAAATATTCTTCCTCTTGGAACTAATGAAAACCAACAGACAATCACAGACTGCTTTGAAGAACAACTCTCAAAAGCAGATCGTGTCGAAATTGCTGTAGGATATGTATCACGTGCATCATTGGACGAGCTAAACAGTCTTGTCGATAAATACAATATCAGAAACATCTGCCTAAACATCGGTATGTACTATATAGAAGGTATGCCAGAAGCTTCCTATCATACGGCACTTAAATTGAATAAGAAATGGATTGCAGATGGAATCGGCGAAGTTCGTATGATTCGCAGCTTCAAGTATCATGGCAAAATATTCTGCTTCTATAAAAACGGTGAGCCTTTCTCTGCTATATTAGGCTCCGCCAATTTAGGGGTTCTTAAGATGGAAGCATCTAACCGCAGACAATATGAATTATCCGCTTTGACCACTGATATATCAGAATGCATAGAAATTTCAGATCATATTCTCAAATTGAAAATGCCCAACTGCTCTGCCAATATAGGGGACATTTCTGATATGCCCCTTATTTTTGAAAAAAATACAGCCCTTTCCGGAATTGAACTTGTTACAGAAGTTCCGCCTTCAAACGTCGAATTTTATAAACGCTGTATGCCTTATGCTTCTTTTCTGCTTCCTTTGAAGGTGCCTGCATATGATGAACGCCATATGGACGATGGGAAGCATTATACAAAGTCAAATGTAAATGTTTGCTATGCTGCTCCAAGAAGTAAAAGAAAATCTCGTGATTGGTTTGAAACTCAGCTCACAGTTGCTAAAGAAATCACGCGCATTGATGGGTATCCGAAAAAGAATGTTCCATTTTTCATTATCACAGATGACGGGTACTGGTTTAAGGCACATACTACAAGTGACGGAAACAAGCAGTTCAGTGCTGTTGGAGACGAATTAATTATGGGACGCTGGCTCAAAGGTCGACTTGCCGCTGCAGGACTTATTTCACCTGTTAATGATACGCAGCTTGATACTGACCGAAAAGGTATGATTACAAAAGAAATCCTGCAGGAATACGGCTGCGAAAACCTATATCTAAAAAAGACTGGTCAGACAGCTCTCGATGAGGATGGAACAGCTCTGGATGTTTGGATGCTTTCGTTCAAACCAGAAGATCAGGAAGGAGAAAATGAATAATGCCTTATTTAAAGAATTACCTGGATAAAATTATTGAGCGAGGGAATGTAGGGCTTGCTGAATCAATATCAAGCACAGCCGAAGATGTCGGAAACAACTATCTTAGAAATTTTTCTTTCACAAGTCACGAGATTGGTCTGTTATTTGGCAATGTTCAATCTGGAAAAACCGGTCAGATGTTTGGCATAATGAGCAAAGCAACTGACCTCGGATTTCCTGTATTTGTTCTTCTCACAACAGACAATGTTGTTCTTCAGCAACAAACCTTAGATCGTGTAAAAGCTGATCTTGACGAATACTGCATTTGTGGTGAAAATGATGCACGAATATTTGCGGAAAACAGTTTAATGCTCCCTACTATTGTTGTATTGAAAAAAAACGCTCGTATTTTAAAACTATGGGCTAATATCTTTAACTCAACAGGATTTATGCGTGGAAATCCGCTTTTTATTGTTGATGATGAGGCTGACGCAGCATCTTTAAACACATTAGTAAATAAAAATCGGAAATCTTCAATTAACAAATACTTAGAATCTATAAGAAACGGAGCCGCAAGCAGTATGTATTTACAGGTTACCGGTACACCGCAGTCTATTTTCCTTCAGACTAATGAATCAGGATGGCATCCGTTTTTTACACACTATTTTAAACCTGGCAAAAGTTATCTTGGAGGCGACTTTTTCTTTCCGAAAGCAGGCAGGCCAGACTGTGTAACATATTTAGATAATTTAAAAGAGCCGGAAAGAGATGTTGTCATAAGACACCTTCTTGTGTCAGCTCAAATACTTGCATCCGGAGGAAGCACTTCCACATGTTTGATTCATCCAAGCGTAAAACAAGCAGCACACCAAAAATTTGCCGACAGTATAAATGCAGAACTTGATTGGTGCAGAGCAAACCTAACGGGTACTCTCACATCTGAATTAAAGAAACAACATACTTTGTTAGGTCCAACCAAATCATCAAAAGTTCCATTTTCAGAGATAATGGATAATGTCACAGAGCTTTTGACTAAGAATAAAATCAAAGTTCTGATAATGAACGGAAAGACAGAGATCGAAAGTTCTGAATATGCTTCTGGATGTAATTTTGTCATTGGTGGAAATACACTTGGACGAGGTGTTACCTTCCCTGGACTTCAGACTATTTATTATACCAGAACAGCAAAGAAACCACAGGCTGACACAATGTGGCAGCACAGCCGTATGTTTGGATATGATCGTGACCCAGGAATGATGATGGTCTATATTGATGAAAGACTGTATAAGCTGTTCTCAGATATAAACGCTACAAACAATGCAATTATATCCCAAGTTGAACAGGGAATTGACGATGTCAAAATTTATTATCCTGAAGGGCTTAATCCTACCAGAAAAAATGTTTTGGATACAGATCATGTTGCAGCTATTTCTGGCGGAACCAACTACTATCCATTCAATCCAAAAAACAATACCATCGATCAAATTACAGAACTTCTTGCTTCTTTTGATGATGATGAGCCATATTATCAGATAAGCCTCCGTTTGATGAAAGAAATTCTCTCACATATCGAAACTGATCCTGACTTCAAACTGCATTCATTCATGTCCATTATAGATACTATGCTTTCTGAGAATTCAACCACTCAAGGTATCCTTATCGTTCGCAGAGGCAGAGATGTAGCGCAAGGAACTGGTGCTTTGCTGTCACCAAACGACTGGCAATTGGGCGCCTCTTTTCCCCGTAAGGTTGTTCTTACCATGTATCAGGTTACAGGCAATAAAGGCTGGGGCGGCAAACAGTTATGGGTTCCAAACATCAAACTCCCTCAAGGTGCTGTTTATTATGATGTAATCGAGGAATGATATGGCTGATAATCATACAAAAGAAGTACGAAGCAAAAATATGTCACACATAAGAAGCACTAATACTAAACCTGAAGAAACCGTTCGAAAATATCTTTTTTCCCGTGGCCTTCGATACCGGAAAAATGTACGCAGCCTTCCAGGATGCCCCGATATTGTACTTCCAAAATATAAAACTGTAATCTTTGTAAACGGCTGCTTTTGGCATATGCATGACTGCGGACGTTTCGTATGGCCATCCACCAACAAGGAATACTGGATTCATAAGATCACCAGAAATGTTGAAAGAGATGCTGAAAATCAACGTATTCTTTCCAAGCAAGGCTGGAAGGTTCTAACAATCTGGGAATGTCAACTGAAAAAGAAAGTTGCAGAAGAAAACTTGTCACATCTCTACGATTCTATTACAAAATAAAAAATGCGGATGCAGTTCATCAATTCAGAGCCTGCATCCGTATTTTTATCTCTATTATTCATCTTTGATATTTGGTTCCACAAAATCATACGCTTCTTCAGCAAACGTTCTTAAAATAGCCTCAAAAATTATCTTTGCTCCTTCACACGGAACTGCCATACCAATCTGCTTTCTTACCTGTTCCTTTGAACCTTCAAAAATATAATCATCTGGGAAGGTCTGCAGTCTCGCTCGTTCGCGGTTTGTTAAAGCTCTCGGTTCTGCCCAATGATAGATATGTGTTCCTCCTCCGCCTGAACCTGTTACTGTATAAGACGGCTTTTCTGGATCAAGTCTCTTGTAAATTGTACTAATCTTTGTTTTGGTCTTGATTTTCAAATCATCTGGCAAATCAACATCCCAAGCATTCTGACCCGGTCCAATCAAATTTAATCTTCTGATTACCTGTGGCGACTGTTTAGTTGGCTCATTATTAAATGCATCTTCTGGGATGGGCGGTTCTTCAATTGCCTGTCGGCAAGTCATCACTTCTCCTGTAGGTGCAGGGATTCGAAATTCATATGGCAAATCTTCTCTAATTCCCACAATAATAATTCTGTGCCTTGCCTGTGGAATTCCGTATTCTTCAAACTTATATAAGTTAGGATAAATTCTATAACCTGCATCCTTCATATCCGATAGGATTTTATCAAATGCCTTTCCTTCATTAGCACTTCTTAATCCGCCAACATTTTCTGCAAGAAACCACATCGGGCGATACATTTTCAGTACTTCTATTCCATATGTGTACAAAGGTCCATATTTACCCTTAAATCCTAACTTGGAACCGACAAGAGAAAAGTCATTGCATGGGAAGCCAAAAGCAAGTGCATCTATAGCTCCTAGCTGTGCCAAATTAAGTGTATGCACATCCTCACAATAAACACTCTCTGGCGTGTCTGGGCATATATTTCTAGTATAAGTACGGCAAGTAGACTCATCAAAATCATTTGCCCACTGATGCACAATACCAAACTCCTCATTTCCTATATCTGCATGCGTGGCTCCCCAGCCAATTCCGCCGGGTCCACAAAATAATTCTCCAAGATGAAAAATCATTACATTCTATCCTTTCTTCTTTATAATAAAATCGATTTGGCTTTGTATGTGGTTCTTTTCTTCTGGATCAAGCATAGATGTATTCTTAAATCCTGATTGATACTCTTCTAAGTCTGAAGTTTCTAAAAATCCCGCCATAATAAAAAGCGGTATTACCGGTACACCATATAAGACTGCTAGTTTCTTAAGCTCTGCTGCGCTTAAGATATTGTCTGCACCATTTTCCGCTTTGCAAAGACGAGAATCCGTGATCCCTATTTGAGTCTGTACTTTTGCTTGACTCAAACCTTTTTTATTTCGTATATTTTTTAAATAATCGCCTAGTTCACTCATGGTTCCACCTCTTAAAGTATCATACCACTATTGCTGCAAAAATGCAATATTTTTATATAAATATGCTGCGTTATTGCAGCAAACATTGCATTCCTCTAGGGTTCAAACCTCTGCTATCCACCCCATAGTGTCAACCCTGCCGAGTAGACCAGTTCCCACTCGTCTATTTTCAAGCATCAAAAAGGACTTTCCGCAAGACTTCATATACCTTTTAACGATAGTCAATGAGAAAGTCCTTTAACTGCTACACTATATTCACTTGTTAGGGTTCCCCTTTGACATCAATACAACCGTCTCCACGTGCGGTGAAAGTTTCTTCTTATACTAAATAGCGAAACCGTTACCTTTTGCGAAAAGGTTCATACCCCACTTAGGGGGATAGCGTTTACCCCACATTCCCTATTCTTCAAACAGCATATCTTTCATTTTTTCACTTGCTTCCTGATACAATGATTCCATAAACAATGTCATTTTAGTCTCTGGATATTTTTGTCTTAAATAATTACTGAAAGGTTTTAATTTTTCATTTTCATAATACTCTTTCAACAAACCAAAAATATCTTGTTGCTGCTCGACTAAATACATTAACATTTCATATTCTTCAATATTAAAATTGAAGTAGTATTTAGTTTTTTCACATTTCTTCTCTGCTTCTACATTTTTATGTATTTCATTATAATAATCGGGAACCGCATTAATATTATCCATTGTTACAGAAATTATATATGCATCTTCCACTCCTGTAAACTCTGGCTTAACTTCAATAACAGTAGCCAAACAGGTATCTGCCTGAATAATAGGATTTGCGAACATTCTATTATTATTTTTTTCAACGCTTTCATTTTTGGTCATGCAATCTAATAAAACAGAAAATCCTTTCGCCTCTATTACTAATAAATCATTATCTTTCCGTATATAGGCATCTGAAGATTTTTTATTATTTTTTCCATAAGCAAATTCCTCTATATAGGAATAACTTCCTTTTGTAGCCTCTTGCGTTAATTTTTGAATGTACTTTTCAAAAAGTCTCCCAAAAAATGCCATTGCTCTACTATCATCTTTCGGATAACAATCTCTAATCAGCCAGAAAATCTTTTCAAAAAATGCATTTCTCAATGTGATGTCACATACCGATATATAGTTTCCTTTGCCATCTTTGATAAAAGGGAATTCAAAGAACTTACTAAAATCCCATTCCTGATTCTCACTTTCTGATGCCCATGTTGCGTAGTCTTTTACCTGTTGTGATAATACTCCAATAACTTTGTTGATCAGTTCTTTCTCTTTCATTTTTCCATAAACTTTCTCAACATTTCGCCACATTGTATCATATATCAAACCATTTACATCACTATAATAAATGCTCAATTCCCCAAATAGCAAAAAACTATATTGCGTAGGTGTAAATTGATACTTTTCCGTAAAAGCTGAATAATAATCCCTATACTCTTTCTGAACATCTACATCAAAATTGTTTATGTTCCTACCAATTTTTTCCATCATATAATACATTCTTAGAAATTCATGTGCAACATTTCTCTGATAGTTCAGATGATACGTTGAATAAAGAAAATGGCTTTTATCAAATTCTTCTGAATGCTTCTGATTAAGTTGTTCTGCCACTACTAATTGCAATTGAATAATCTTTTTATAATCTTCTTGTACTATTTCATATTGTGTATCACATATAGTTTTATAATTTCCAAATCGAACAAATTTTTTGAGTAATATAAGCAACATTTGAACCGAAATAATATGTACATTTCTTTTTAATAATGGATTTGCAAATAATTCTTCTGGAGATTTCGGAACAATACCACACATCTCTTTCTTTAATACAGTTTCAAATGGAATTCTAAACTCTCCCCAAAAAATTCGTACCGGATCAAGCATTGCATCTCTTACTCTAATTAATTCACAAATAATAGAAATCGCCTTATGCATATTCATGTTATTGATTTCTTCTTGCAAATTCGGCATTTCATCAGAAAAAACGTCTGTATATCCTAATAACAACTGTGCATCCTCTGCATCAACTGAATACATTTTATTATCCTCCTTCAACCCCAATTTATAGTATATTTAATCATTCTGCTCAATATGTTCTGTTTTGTTATCCTCGCTCGAAATCTATTTTATCATTGATGCTATTGTACCACAGACATCTCATTTTTACTATTTGAAAAAGAGCAAGAAAAAAGCCGATCAGGATCGCAACTCCCAATCGGCATCTTTTCTTACTCCTCTTCATTTTTACATTCAATCTCCGTTCCATCCAGGAACACCACCAACAATGTTCCGTCCTCAAAGATCTTGATGTGGTCCAGCGTTTTCAGCATGAAGTCCGTGTCCATCTCCGTCAAAGGCTCTGCCACATCGATGTATTCTATGAACTTCTCTGCCCGATAACCTTCCAAGAGGTTCTCGCTCTGCAGCTGTTCCGTCCACTGCTCCATAAAACCCTCTCGGTTCTCCACCAATGCGTTCCAAGTCATAAGATAAGCCTTTATCAGCATTTCTTCCTCTACGTGGTGCTTGCCACATCTCATGACTCCTTTTGCCTTGTACCGTTGACTGTACTGCCATACATTACAGTCAACGCCCGTGCTGCTCCGCCAGCCTTTCCGTTCAAATACCTTATTACGGTCTCCACAAATCATCTTGGATGCGAATGGATTGCTTTCTGGCCGGTAGGAACAGGGGTTTGTCCCATGCTTATCCATATACTTTTTCCTGCGTTTTATTTCAAACTTTACACATTCTAAAATCCACTTTGATATGATAGTAGCTGAATCATATTCATCAAGCAACTTATTAAGTAGCCGATGGTATGTTTTTTCATTGATTTTACCTTCGTGGTATATGTTTGCAAATATCTACTTTGTAGGGCGATACTCTACTTCTTTTGATCAATCCCATCAAAGCACCTCCTACTTCTTCTTGTAACAGTAATCACTCTAAAGTGATATAAAGTCAAGCAGTTTAATGATACTTTTTAAATGGTGTTCATACTTGAACGATTGATATTTTACACCTACTTTTGAACGATAAATCTTATAGGTAATCGTTCAAGCGTTGTACAGGTTAAAATTCTGAAAATTACTCTCTAACATTATTCAAAGCAAAAAAAATAAGACCAACAAAGCGGTCTATTCTTAAAATTCCTTATATCAATTACTTTCTTGAAATGTGCATATCGTATCTTTGTATCAATCCAATGGTCTTTATTTCTCGTGCAGATAGAAGTTCTCCAAAGGCACCAGAGATTTATTCTGGATATGATAGAGATCATATCTGATTACACTTCCGCCCATTGTCTCCTGATAACCGCTTTTTTCCACATGCGTCTGCAAGGTCGTGCTTTTATTTTCCCTTTCAATCTCTACGATTTCTCCATCCTTCTTGATTTCAAAAGAAATCGTTTCATCACTCAAAAGGAAATACAGCGGACTGGTTGTTTCCTTCATGGTATACTTGCCATATCTCAGCCAATCAGATTCCGCAAAGCCTTTGCTGTCTGTTCTCAGAACAGTAACCCTTTTCCCGTCAGAATCATAAACCGTAAATTTAGCGTCCTTTAAGCCATCCCCTTTTAAATGACCGGTGATAGCATTATTATCCGCAGCAGTTTTATGAATCTGTACTTTTCCTTGAATCGGCTTATTTTCCAGCTCTACATAGGTTATCTTTCCCCATTTTGTTTTTACTGTCTGTAGGCCTTTTGTCACGATATAACCTTCATTTTCCGTTTCTTCGATATAGTAGGTAGCATCACCAAGGAACATCTTATCCAGATGGATTTCCCCCTTACTGTCGGTGATATATGTGCCGATGGATTCCTTATTCTTATAGAAGAACTCAAACTTTACGCCGGAAATAGGGTCTCCCGTTTCCGCATCTGTTTTTTCAATCCGGATAGAAGCCAGAGGATAGTTCTCCCATTCAATGAGTTGGTCATCGCCCCAATCCAACGCAACTTTTCTTACATTGGTATCCAGTGCATAGCCTTTCCGTGTATTGGTTTCTCTGATGAGATAGGTGCCTGCGGGGAGTTTATATTCCAGATTGATTTCACCCTGTCTATTGGTGTAATGCTTTCCATAGGTCTTGCCGTCCTCACGCACAATGGTAAATTCCACATTTTCCATTGGTTTACCTGTGACACTGTCAGTCTTGGAGATACGAAGTGTCGCATTCTTATCGTTTTCAAATTTCACCATAGAGGGTGCATCGCTCTTTACCTGTACGTTCTTGCTGACTGCGGTATCAAGACAATAGCCTTCGGGTGCCGCTGTTTCCTTTACCACATACCAATCGGGTTTCAGATCCGGAATGGTGATTCTGCCGTCTGCGGCAGTGATATATTCACCAATATAGGTGCCGTCAATTTTTCTTACCTCAAACTTTGCACCCTCCAGCGGCTTCTGTGTTTTTCGGTCTACCTTCTGAATGATAAGGCTGTTATGCGGCTGATTGAAAAATTCCAGAGAGTAAACTCTGCCTTTTTCAATATAAATCGTCTTTGCAGTATTATCAAGAAGATACCCCTCCTTTGCCTTTACCTCCTGTACGATATAGCCGCCAATCAGCTTTGGAATATAAATACTGCCTGTTTCATCGGTGCGATATTCACCATTAGACTCGCCGACTACCGCACCTTTGATGTCTGTTACCTTAAAGATAACATCACTCAACGGTTCTTTTGTCACAGCATCCATCTTTTTAATCAACAGACCGCCTAACGGCGCATTTGTAAATTCAACGGTAACAACTGCATTATCATCCTTCAGTGTTACCGTTTTCAATGTATCATCTAAGATATGGTCGCTGTCAGTAGATACCTCTGCCACGGAATACACACCGGGTTTTAAGCCTGCAACAGTAATCGTACCGTTTTTCGATGTTGTATAAGTCCCGATTACGGTACCCTCTGTTCCTGTAGCACCGCTTAAATATCTTACCTCAAAACGAATACCGGATAAAGCTGCTCCTGTTTCTGCATCTATCTTTTTAATGATAATGGCAGACTGTGGACTGTTTTCAAAGGTAATCTCTTTATCCTCGCCTGCTTTCAGGAATACCTCCATGGATTCTGTTTTTCTCTCATAGCCAGCAGGAGCCTGTTTTTCTATAATACGATACCATCCGCTATCTGCCTGCTGCAGTTGGAACTGTCCATTGCTGTCAGAGGTATATTCACCAACCTTTGCCACTTCACCGCTAAGAGAACCATTTACCGCCTTCAGTACCTCAAACCTTGCATTCTTCAAGGGTTCTTTGGTAATGGAGTCTACTTTATGGACTGTTAATGTTGCTTTTTTCGTATTTTCAAATACGGCTGTAAAATCCTGCCCTGCAACAAGATTTACTACACGTTCCTCATTGCCGCTCTCGTAAGCATTCGGCGCTTTTACTTCACAGATTTTATATGCGCCGGGTGTCAGACCTTTCAGCAAAATTTTACCGTCAGTATCCGTTGTAAAGGGACTGCCGGATACAAAACCTTTATCAGGCTCCTGTAATTTTTCTACGGTAAACATTGCACCGGATAATGCAGCGCCTGTCTGGCTGTCTCGTTTGATAATCGTAAGGTCAGGTGCTCTATGATTCTGAATTATTGCAGTGCCGGGCTTTCCGCTTTCTGCATAAACCTCATACACCTGCTCTAAAGGAAGATAGCCCTTTGCAGGCGTAACTTCCGTCACCTCGTACCAGCCTTCTTCTACATCTGACAGCGTAATGCGACCGTTCTGATCCGTTACACCCATATATACCTGTCTGGTATTCTTATTTGTGATTTCAAAGTGTACCCCCGCAATGGGTTCTGATGTTTCTGCATCAATCTTCTTAATCTCTACAGATGGCTTTTTCTTATTTTTCATGACAACAACTGTTTCCTTGCCCCAGTCAACCTCACCAATCTGCGGTGTGGCATCCAGAATATAATCAAATCTGGCCGCAAGCTCCTTAACCTCATAGCTGCCCTCCGTCAGGTCTTCAATCGTTACTTCGCCATTCTTACCTGTTTCTACTGTCTGTTCAAAGCCCGTAGTATGATTGATGACCTGAAAATAAAAACCAGCTAACGTCTCCTGTGTCTGGGCATCAATCTTTCGGATTGTAAGGGAGCCATACGGCTGATTTTCAAAGGTTACTTTCGGATGTACCTCTGCGTTGTTTTCCACACGAACACTCTGAGAATTTTTCCCTACTGCAACAGAATAATGCGGCGGCGCAGATACCTCTGTTATTTCATATACCCCCGCAGGAATCCCTGTCAGCTTCAGGACACCATCGGAAATCGTAATGCTTGCACCTTTGCTAAGAACAGGCTCTGTTGCGCCATTCGTTGCCTTTACAGTAATATTGATGTACTCATTGCTTTCCGATACACCACGGATATGGAATACGGCATCTGCAACTTTTTTCTTAGTCTGATAGTCCAATTTTTCTACAACCAGACTGCCTTTATCAGCGGATGCAGGCGTATCGGAATTCTCCGGTGTATCAGGGATTGTGGGGGATGCGTTGTAGGTCATTTCTGCAGAATCCGTTCCCTGCGGACGGAAGTTATAAATATACCCCTGCCAGTTACCGGACAGACCTACGGGGTTCCCAAGATAGCTGGCGGCTGTATCTAAAGAACCACCAACGGTTGTACCATACAGTGTATATCGAATCCCTGTGGATTCTGCCAATGTCTTTGGTACTTTTACCGTTATATCCTGCCCCATATCAACTGCAAACGCTTTCGATGTGTCCCATGCGCCGCTTACATTTGTCTGTGGCATGATTTTTTTACTGCCTGCATAGACCTCAATGGTTCCATTTTCCACCATTGCCATAATATCGTCCCCAAGGATACGGAATTTCCATTTATCTCTGGCAATGCTGCTGGTAAAATGATAGGTATTTACAACCCAGTCACCTTCCGCAGTTGCTTCCTCAGAACCACTGACAGGTGCAAGCTGTACAGTTACCGCCGGCGGCGTATACGGGTTTGCAATGCCTTCGTTATAAATCTTTTTTAATGCATTCAATACGCGTGTGTTTTTTGCCGTATCCCCACTCTGGATAGACCATTTATCCAGTGAACCGCCAACAATAGCTGTATGAATCGCACCGTGCGTTGCATAATACGCCTCATCTACACTATTACAACCTAACTGTGCAGGCGTTTTATAAGGATAGCCTGCTCTGGCAATTCCAAGGATTTTCTTCTCTGCTGCGCCGATGCTTTCTAATGGGTCTACCTGATATTTCCCATCGGCATGCTGTGCAGTTCCCTTCCATCCTGGATTCTTGCAATATGCTGGATACTCCAAAGCCGCAGGATCATCAGCAATCCATTTTGCAATATGGATGTTGTCTACAATTTTGCCGTCATAATGCAGGATATTATTCAAAGGTCTGTCTGCTGTAATGGTTACATAACCGCCATTTGCCTGCAAATAATCATACGGTCCCGAGCCTGTAGCAGAACGTGCCTTTGGTATAGAATCCGTCCCATAGATTTCTGTGTAGTTATCTGCCAGTAAAGGGACAGCAGAATATCTGGATTCTACTGAAAATGTCTTTGTATCCGGCAGCACTGCATCTGCTGTTTTCTCATCGGATTTTTTACTGCCGGTATCTTCTTTTTCTGTTGTATCCTCCTTCTTTTTATCCTCTGTTATACTGCTGCTGATGGTTGTGCTATCGCTCTTGTTCGTGGTATCCCAAAACAGGTCATCATAGCTATTACTACCACTGTTCTGCCCGGGAATAACAAATCCATCTTCCCATGCCGCAAAAGCGGATAACGGTGCAGCGACAGTCATCATAACCGCTAAAAGCAGGGATACCCACCTTTTTGTGTGTTTCATAAAACCACTCCTTTGATTGAATTGTATATATAAAAAAGAGCCCTGATTAAATCAGAGCTCCTTTGCGTTTATAGTATTTATTTTTTCGCTGATTGGATAAACCTTACTGTTTTATTCTATTTCAGATTTTTCTTTGGCGCGCGTTGTTTTGTTTTTAGCCCCAAATCCTGAAGCTTTCTTCCCAACGCATCATCCTTTGCTACTAACAGTAAATCTTCATCCATATTATTTAGCGCATGTAGGACTGCAGCGTACATGCCGATAGATACAGACGGATTTCCTCTCTCGACTGCCCATAATGTAGCGCGGCTTATCCCAGCTCTTTCCGCAACTAATTCCATCGATAGCTTACGTCTTAATCTGGCATACTTGATCTGTTCTCCCATTTGTTCTAATATTTTCTGCGTTTTCGGTAAAAGAACCGCACTTTTTTTTGCCATAAAAACCACCTCTTAATGTTTAATATTATAAACAATAATGGTGTTATTGTCTATTTTATCAAATATTATTATTAAGTTGTGGGTCCTTATTTTACATACGCAAACATCTGATAGGTTGCTTTTTCCCCTACTGCGAAGCCTGCAACCTCATACATCGGATTCAGATAATTCTTTCGATGTGCCTCGGAATCTGTCAGACGGTTATGTGCCTTTGCCGCATAAGGTGCATGCAGAACTGCATTTTCTCCCACATAATAATCCGTCAGACCAAAGGATCTTGCCATTGCGGTGCATCTGCCGTAAAACCTTGAAACATGCCCATCCGCTATGGTTTTACCGTCATACTGTATCTGCTTGGTAAAGGTATCCAATCCATAGATGGATTTTTCAAGCATTTTCACCTCACACAGAGCATTTAAATCGGCATCATATTTCAGCTCGCTTATACCGGCTTTCCGTCGTGCATCATTCACCAAATCCAAAAGCTTTTCTTCCTCATCCCAATAATAGGAGTGATACTTGCCATACAGGTTATCACTGATAAGGTTTCGGTCAAACTGTGATTTTTCCATGACCCTGTACAGCATTGCCGCAAGCTCTGCTTTTGTCACAGTACCCTCAGGACGAATCGTACCATCCGCATAACAGGAGATGATATTCTCATCCGCCAGCCGCTTCATTGCCTCCTTACACAAAGCAGATTGAAAGTACGTTTCATCCGCAAATTTCTGTTCTGATACTTTTTCTTTCTCCTGCATTGGCAGCATAGAAACCAGAAAAGATGCGATATATTGTCGTTGCACCTGATCCTGCAAACAAAAGCCCGGATACCCAAGCATGGTATGATTCGCTTCTGATGGATTTCCCCATACACCGACTTCGCCACAAATAAGCGCCGCCTGCGCATCAGGATACGCCGTATTCCAAAGAGCAACGTCACGGAAAACCTTATGCGAAACAGTACCGCCGTTAAACTCTACAGGCTTTAAGCCTAATCTTGCAACTACCGCAGCAAAGTCAGCATAAGTAATCGGTTCATTGGGATGAAATGCCACTGCACTCCCATCCATACAGCCTGCCTGCAAAAAATAGGTCAAATATTTTTCCGCCCAATGCCCTTTTACATCCGCAGGAATCCCGATATACGCATATTTTTGCAATGCAGCGTACTTTGATGCAGACGGTCTTGGTACAATAATGTCACTTTTGGCATAGGGTGCTGCGATATGGTTCCCTGCTGACACATCTCCAAATGCGGCAGCAGGTGCCGCAAATGCAGAAATATGTATGCTGAAAATCATTGCCGCCAAAGTGCCTAAAAATACTTTCTTTTTCATGTATACTCCCCCTTTTCAAAAATGAATGATATTTTAATAAACGATTCTCATTCCGGAAAAGCAACAAAATTTCAGAATTTTTTCAAAAAAAGACTGAAAAAAATAAATTTACTGCTGCTGCAATGCCTGCACCAACAGTCGTTTGGTCGGCTCATTTTCGATACAGGTTACCATTGTCAGCTTATTTCTTTCATCGCTCGTTGTAATATCTGTCCAATCTGTTTCATTGATTGCCTTTATGACAGAAACTGTATAGGTTCTGGTGCCGAAGCGTGTTTCATAAATGACCTTATCCCCTTTTTTGATATTTTTCAGGTTTCTGAAATCATATTTATAATCCCTGTTATGGGCGCAGAAAGCAACATTCCCATCCCATAAGGCGGATTCTGCAAAATGCCCGATTGCTGTTTTGATTGTCGCCAGATCTGCTCCGTCCTTTACTGGGTATTTTTTTATCCCGATTCGCTCAATCGTCAGATACCCCAGAATATCATGTGGCAACTGAACCGCAGTTGCTCCTGTTGTTCCTGTGCTTTTCACTGCCTGTGATAAGCCTGTCAGCTGAAACTGATAGTTTTCCAGCACCTTATATAGCATTTTAACCATTTCACTTCTGGTTACCGGGGTATTCCCTGCAATCCGGTTTCCGCTATAGGTATCAATCACACCTGCTGCATACAGATTTCTGACTGCACCGTTCACCCAGGATGGGATGCTATCCCTATCCCCATAAGGCAGCTGTACTGTGTTCTGTTTTTCACTTTTCACCAATTTCGATACCATAAAAATAGCCTCAAAGCGTGTGATTGTTTTCTGCGGTTGAAAGGTATGATCCTCATAACCACTGACCAATCCGCTTTTTACCGCAGTATCCACTGAATCATAAAACCAATCCGTCTTTGCTATATCCCGAAAGTCCGCCTGCTTTCCATTAATGGCAGGCAGATTAAGCTTTCCGAATAATACAGTTGCCTCCGCTCTGGTAAGTGTCACATCCGGTCGAAAGGTGCCATCGGGATAGCCGTTGACCAATCCAAGGTCACTATAGCCAACTACATATTTTTCATCCAAATGCCCTGCAATATCCGAATAAGCCGCAGCTGATGCAATATTAGGCAGTAATACGGCACACAGAATCAAGCCAATAGAAATTTTCTTATACATCCGCATCCTTCATTTCCTCCTGTTCCGATTCTTCTGTTTCTTCCTCCAAACTGTTTCGTTTATCGCGAAGGAACAGATAGATACCCGTTCCAATCGCCGCCAATGCAAGTCCAATACCGCCAATGATGAAGCCTAACGGCAGTTTCTCCTCCTGCTGTGGCATCGGTTCTTCTCCGAGATAGGTAATGGTATATGCTGTCTGCTCGGAAATTTCCTTCTTTGCAGTACCCTTATAAAGTACAGATGCGCGATAACCGGATGGGGTTTTCACAGGATAGCTTCCTGTATAATAGCCTACTGCGGTATAGGTATTCCCTACCGCGGTATCGCCACTGGCAAGGTTATTATCCCCAATCCATTTCACATCCATCAGAGTCAGATATATACCGTCCTCCCAGATGCTTTTTGGAATCTGGCTAAAATCCATGGAAGACAGATTATAATATGTTCTGCTGCCATGCTTCGTCTGGTTCTTTGTGGTGTAGCCGGAAACCGTATAGTTGATGCTTCCTTTCTCCGCCTTCAACGTAGCCTGATAGCCTTCCTCATCGGTATATTGCTTGGTTGCACCCAGCTTTTTCAATACAACCACATCATTCCGGGATGCTACCGTTGTTTCTTCTGTCTGTTTCACATCCTTCGTTAAGACCTCTACCACTGGCTTACTGGAAATATCAATCTGATGATATACCAGCCCGTTCAATTCAAAGGTTGTATCCATGGTATCAAAAATTTCTTCCGTATTATTGATGACGTACGTTTTCTTAATATAGGAATTCCCGTTTTTTTCATAGGCTTCCTCTAACGGCTTTGGTGCGGCAAATGCCATTGTGTTACAGCATAATACGCCTATCACAGCCATTGCTGCTATTCGATAACCTTTCACATCCTCAATCCTCCTTTTCAAATATCCGATACAGATAAAAAACAAGCCACTCGCAGAACAGAAAGAATAATACACTGCTGATGCCACAGGCCATTACTACGGAACCGGTAAACCAGAGTACATCAAAATATTGTCCGCAAATATAAAAAAGCAGCAGCAAACCGATGAAAATAAAAAAATCAGCAAAAAGCATGACAGCTGTCTGCTGCAGCTTTGGTGCATACCGTCTTTTCTGCTGATCGGATTGATACTGCTCTGTTATGATTTCTTTTGTGATGTCATATTCCGGTCTGATAGCCATTGCCTTTTGCAGCTTATCGCACATCGTGGGGAATAAAATGCTCGCCTCCTGATCCATCAGTATCTCCTCTGTTGCTATTGCTGCTCCCCAAGCCTTCCATTTTTTCTGTTTCCTAAGAAATCTCTTTTTTGCCGTCATTTTTCCATTCTCCCTTCCAGTAAATCATCCAAGGTGTGCTCCACTGTTTCACGGTATCGTGTATGGCAACATGTAAGGATGGAGAATAAATTCCCTTCCATAACATAACGCTCAATCTCTCTGCCAAAGGGCAGGATTCCATCAAAGCCGCCAATGGTTGCATCCATTTCCTCATGCAGGGAATATGGTTTACTAAGTCCTTCCAACAGCAGACAATGCGTTAGCCGTCGGATTTTGTCCTGATACTGTTTGAAATAAAGCAGTCCCTTTACATCCGCAGTTAACAAACACGCCGTAACCTCCGCTTTTGCTGTCATTACAGTCTGAAAAGCATCCGTCCAGTCAGAGGTTCCATCCCAGATTACCACCTCAGCCATACCATCCAAAACGGTATATAGCTGCTGTATCTGCGCTGTGGTTCCTTCCTGTCTTTTCCGTTCATGTATCTGAAAGCCCATTACACCGATATTCGGAAATTCGCGCAGGATTTTGATTGCATCTGCGGTACGCTGCGATGTAATCTCTCCTGCATAAAGCGTTCCCAGTCCGTCTGTATCCGTATTTCCGCATAAAAATGACAGCATCGAAATTCTGCTGTCTCCGCTAATCAGTAATGTCTGCCTGTTTCGTTTGCCTGCTGCACTTGCCAGTGCTGCGCTGAATACACTTTTTCCACTGCCCGGACTGCCAATAATCAGGATATGCTTTGCCATAGATTCACCCCCTACTCAAAAAATGATTCCTGCTCCGCCAATAGCTTTTCTGCCAGTTCTTCATTGCTCCGCACAATAACCGATGCATAGAATACTGTTTTCTTCTGCCGTTTTACATACTGCTGCTGTTTTTCGTTCAACGCTACTGTTACTGCCACGGTATCTTCCGCTTTTTTCGGCGGCACAACAGACAGGATTCGGACGAATTGCAACTCGGGGATGTCCTTCCATTTCTTATCGAACAGATTTATCTTTATCACATCGCCTGTTTCGGGGACTGGGTATTCACTGCCTTCAATCATTCTAAGTGTCATCAGCTGTGCGGTATTTTCCTCCGGCAGAATATCCTTCGGCAGATTGCCTTCTAACGGAAGCTGTGACAGCTTGGATAAAAAGAGAATGTCCTCCGCAACCAGATCCACAGCCGCATATCTGCCAATTACATCCTCTTCTGTCAGTGCAATTCCTTCCGATAGCTGCAATGCGCCGACCGTAATCGGTTCTATATCCTTATCTGTCAGCTGTTCGCCCTTTTCCATGGTATGTAGCACACGGATTGCCTGCTGTTTCGGATAAAGCCGATGGGCAAATAACGGGACTGCAAGAAAAAGCAAAACGACTGCAAGGAGAAAGCAGCTTATGGCATAGTATAGTCTGCTTTTCATACGGTACACCTCAGATATTCTGATGGATGATTCTTGTAATAATCCCTACCGCAACACCGTTTTCCTGATCCAGACGATTCACAACAAAGCTGATGTCATCATTCTTACCGGGTAATCTGTAATCGTTGCAGCTATGTGCAATGGCATTCACCCCATTAGACAGCCTTACAAAAATCACACCCTTATGAATATCCGTAATTCTGCCGGAATACCGTCCCTGTACCTTACATTCCTTCAGTTTTTCCAGTACTTCATTCTTCATAAGACGTTTCATATCGGCAGTGATTTTTACATTCATTGTATCCGCATCCGATTCTATGGATGTAACTACCGCCATCACTCTGTCACCTACATGATACTTCTCCCTTGCATCACCGATCCATTCCCATGCAATATCTCTGGCAGGAACTGCACACTCTGCGCCAAATACCTCCAGACGCACTACCTTTTCTGCTACTGCGATAACACGCGCCTGCACAACTCTGCCTTCGGTAATCTGCACACTTCCGTTTTCATTCGGAAAATAGAACTTCCTGCGTTTTGCAAGCATTGCCAGTCTGCGGCTTGCCACAACACTGCGTGCAGTATCATCCAGTGCTATCAGGATAAAATCAATCTCGCAGCCAACCATGTTATTTAAAATACGAACCTGACGGCCCTTCATTTCTCCATAGCCGTTCTGTTCGGAAAGATTCAGCTCCATCTCACTGACAGGGATAATCATGCGCTGTCCTTTATAATAAACCACTGCGATACTACCACTGCTTGTCTCCTCTACACCGCTTAATACACCGGACAGTATCCGTTTACTGCGGTATGCGTTCTGCAGCTCATGCCAGAGGAGCTCCGCTTTATCCTCCTCTGTTTCGTATACTCCATTTGCATCGATTGTAAGTACCTGCTGCATTTCATGTAATGTTTTTTCTGCTTCATTTGCCATACTTATTTTCCTCCTTTATTTACTCATCAGTTCTTTCTTGGAAATCTGTACTGTTCTGATCTTTGGTTTTTCCTCTTTTTTCTCCTGTATTGTATCTTCCACAGACTGCACAATAGAATCGTCTTCTTTTTCCTTTCTCCAGTCCGGGATATAGGCAGCCGCCTTACACTTTTTCAGCTTTCGGCTTTCCGGATGCCTGGTATAATCGAATTTTTTTACTTTAAATACATTCTGTCCACGCAGTATAATCAATGCCTCATCCAGCGGCATCCGTAGCACCTCATCTGCTGTCATCAGTTTTCTGCGGCCAACAGAGTTGGTCTCTCTGTATTCCGGTGTATAGTCCGTCATCCGCATGGCATACAGCTGCTTTGATTGGCTATTCACATCAATCGTTACCTCGCCGGTACGATTGGAGATAAAACGTGCAGTTACTTCATCCGTACAGCCCAGCGCTATCTGCGTGTCACAATTCCCCAGAATCTCCAAGTATTCATCATTGGGATAACGGTTCTTCAGTTGTGCTATATTCTGGAAAATAACAGAAATCCCGATATTTCTGCTGCGCACCGTTGAAATTTTCTTTTTAAAGTCATTGATAACGCCAAGGTTCGGGAATTCATCCAAAACGAAATTCACACCAATCGGCAGCTTTCCGTCTACCCCTTCTGCATCGGCATAACGCACCAGCTTAATAAACAGGAACGAAAAAAACAGCGAAGAAAGGAAGTCAAAGGTACTATCCTGATCGCTGCTGATACAGAAGAACGCGCATTTTTTCCGTCCCGGTCTGCTGAGGTCAAATTCATCCTGCGCCGTAATATCGCAGATAGACGCATTCTGGAACACCTGTAACCTTGCACCCAGACCGATAATCACACCGCCTCTCACCTTATCTCCTGCCTGCTGAAAAATATGGTAGGGTGCTTTTGCCGGATGTCCGTTTGGCAGTATCTCAAAACGCTGATTTAATTCATTCTCTGTCAAATCGGATAGCATCCGATATACTGCGCCCATGTTCCGCTCAGCAGGTGTCTTTTCATAGTCAACATATAAAATCAGTGCCTTTAGCAGATTCAGCTCCGAGGAATCCCAGAAATGATCCGTTTTTCCACCGCCTGTATTTTTGATAATCACATCCGCACAGATCTGTGCCATCATCTGATCGTGTGAAACCTCATTGATGCAGTTCCAACGGTCGCTATGCTCCGGCTGTACCAGATTAAAAACCCGGACGATGTAGCCCTGCTCCTTCAGATACACCGACATATCCTCATACAGCTCGGATTTCGGATCGGTGAGAATCAGACTTTCCCCTCTTTTTACACTTTGGAAAATCATATTTCTGACAAAAGCTCTGGATTTCATACTGCCGGATGCACCAAAAACAGCGATATTACGATTCATCCTACTTGCAACAGGGATACTGACAACCGCACCGTCTACGGTTCCCAATATCGTTCCCTCTGTTTTCTGGATACCGGTAACATCCAACAGCTCCTTCATCCTTCGTTTATCCATAAATCGTGCTGTACCATAACTACCTTTTTCGGAGTAATGGAATTTCCGCTCCGTATCATAATCACCTTTTTCGCCCTTTCCGATAAACACTGCAAAAAGAACGATAACAGAAATCGCTAATCCAAGGAAAAACAGCACCTTTAACCCCATCAAGGAAAATGCTGCGCTGAGACATACAGATACTCCCTTTTGGGACAAGGACGGTGCAGTTCCGTCTCCCGGGATATGCCCTGCCTTCTGCCAGATGCTATAATTCTCTATCAACTGTGTCAGATAGCCCCCTGCATAAAGAACAGGAAATATCGCCATACAGACGTATCCGAACATCTTCATACTGCGCTTATTTATCTGCGAGGAAGTTTTTTCTGACGGTTTCCAGATTAACCGTCGAAATCTTTGTTTGTTCTCCACAATACTTCTCTATCGCCTCCTTCTGAAAATCAAAACAGATTGCCTCTCCCTGCACACCGAGATATGAAAGCTGTGTCTGAAACTGTATCAATCGTTTCAAATCACAATCAACACAAATCAAGGCTGGCTGTCCATTCTGGTTATAGCCATCTTGTATGATAAACGGCTGTCCTTCCTTTTGCTGTAAGTCCTCCGCCAAAACAGCCAACAGGCTTTGATAGGCTTCTGCATCATATATGAGCTTCAACAGCAGAATCCCATTCTCATCCAATGGTATAAAACAGAATCGTTGAAATGGTGCATTTAAGATAGTTACCCGCATTTTTGCATCCTCTAAGCATTGTACTGCCTGCTGCATTCCTCTGCCAAATAACAGTGCATTTGTACCGTTAAAGCAAAGCTGCTTTGAGCGCAGTATCGACTGTATCAGAATATCGGCTCTGTTTTCCACCGTTTCAAACCACTTGGGTACTGCCGCCTGCATGTTATAGCAAAGCCATACTTCTGCCTGCGAAAGCAAAACACCTGTCATTTTGGAGCTGATGATTTTCCTTGTGAAATCTGCCTGCGCCTTTACCTCCTTTGGATGAAAAAAAGCATCCTGCGAAAGCTCGCCTGACTGCATCGGGATATTTTCAAAGATTGGTTGTTTTTTACTGCGATCCATCAGAATCTCTGCACGTTCCATAATTGCCAGTGTTTCCGAAATGCAGTGCTGCCGTTGTCTTTGTGTTAAGCCTGCCCTGCGCATGGAAAAATCTGCACCGTCTGCCAGATAAAAAGAAAACCGTTCCCACTCTAACTGTAGTAGGGTTTCTTTCCCCTTTCGCATCAGACGATAACCCTTTACGCCATCCTTCTGATACTTGGATAACAGTCTTTCCTCCAACAACCGCCGCAGCACCTTTTGCCGATAGCTTTCCTGCGGCAACAAAAGCGTCAATGCCTCCTCTGCACATTCACCGGATAATGCGACCAATGCCAGTACCCGATAAGCCTGCGAATCCTTTGTAAGAATTGTCCTCACCTCCTTTCCGATACCATTCTCAACATAAGCTCCTAAACTATGCCAAAAACCTGCCTACTCCTTTCTTTGAAAATATGGAACTTCATGAGAAAATCTCTATTTTTCGACATATCCGAAAAACCTATGTCAATTACCGTTTATTTTCTGACACGAAACCAGACCTATATCCGAGCTGATGATTACTCTGGTACAAGTTCTGTTTCCGCGTCTTGTGCTATAATGCAGTTCACAAAATGCGCCGCCATCGTCCAGAAGAAAAAAGCTGTTAATAATATCCAATACTTCCTTCGTCTCGATATTATCGTAATCTCTGATGCAATGGATGGGCGTATCTTCTGTATACTCATAAATAAACCAGATCAGAGCATACTCCAAACGGCAGATTGGATGTGCTACAGTAAATTCCTTTAAGGCGTAGGTTAGCGGCTCCAGAAGAAATACGGTATGGTTCCGATGACTTCGTTTTGGCATCAAATGCGGC
>ERZ826016.547-NODE-547-length-45800-cov-15.466674_pt1 | contig 45800 bp, 41 predicted proteins | sample MGYA00519872_ERZ826016 | MGnify/ENA primary metagenome ERZ826016 (study PRJEB31778, sample SAMEA3449218) | human gut metagenome | biome: human gut; feature: human-associated habitat; material: faeces | place: United Kingdom | collected 2010/2012 ... | reverse complement strand
CAACAGCTTTCTTCGTATTTTCGGGAGTAAAGTTGTCGAGCATGATGCGGTCTACCCCGCCAAGATCAAGCACTTGTTGTAATTCATCGAAGTTGCGCACTTCAATCTCTATCTTCAGATCTTTGCCTTTTTCCTTGCAATACTCTTTTGCACGGTTGATTGCCTTATCAATGCCTCCGGCAAAATCCACATGATTGTCTTTCAACAAAATCATATCGAACAAGCCGATGCGGTGATTTACTCCCCCACCGATCTTAACGGCTGCTTTTTCGAGCATACGCAATCCCGGAGTGGTTTTACGGGTATCGAGAACACGGGTTTTAGTTCCTTCCAACTGCTTTACGTATTTGCGTGTCATGGTTGCAATGCCACTCATGCGCTGCATCACGTTAAGCATCAATCTCTCTGTTTGAAGCAATGACTGTACTTTACCTTCAACCACCATTGCCACATCGCCCGGTTTCACTTCCGCCCCGTCATTAATAAACACTTCCACTTTCATGGTAGGATCGAAACGACGGAAAATTTCTTTGGCAATTTCAATTCCCGCCAATACTCCGGCTTCTTTAATCAGAAGTTTGGATTTCCCCATAGCCGTAGCAGGAATGCAAGATAAAGTTGTGTGGTCGCCATCACCTATGTCTTCGGCAAAGGCAAGGTCTATCAGCCTGTCAATTAATTCATTCATTGGTTTTATCTATTCTTATTTGATGTATTAAATATTGATTTCCGTTTTTCTTGAAGAAACAATTAATGCGATAAGTTCCACCCGAAGTGGGGCAGGTTCCGATAATAAAACTCGATTCATTCCTTTTGCCCTGATGATTCACCGTGAAACTGTTTACCTTATTGGCAGCAAAGAAATCCGCCATTGCCTTCTTTGCCTGCTCCTTGTTACAATCCTGTGATTTCTTTAAAATAATTACTTCTACTTTATCCCCTAAATAAGAAGCAATATCCTGAGCACTACCACGTTTGAAAGCGTCAGTTAAGCCTGCGGGAACTTCCTGTGCTGTCATTACAGCCGTCCAGACAAACAAACCTACAAGCATTAAATAAACCCTTTGTCTCATAATTATAGGTATTTGTGTGACACAAAGGTAGGGATTATTCTGAATATTTCTCTACTTTTGTGCATAAATTCAAGAAAAGGCATCAATGAAGATAACTCTTTTAGCAGTAGGAAAGACTGTAGAAAAGCACTACATAGCAGGTATTAACGATTATCTGGAACGGACCAGGCATTTCATTTCCTTTGATATGGAAGTGATACCCGAACTGAAAAATACCAAAAGCCTGACTATGGAACAACAGAAAGAAAAAGAAGGCGAACTGATATTGAAATCCTTGCAACCGGGTGATGTGGCAGTGTTGCTGGATGAAGGAGGAAAGGAATTCCGCTCCGTAGAGTTTGCAAACTGGATAGAAAAGAAAATGCACACGGTGAATAAACGACTCGTCTTTATCATTGGAGGTCCTTACGGCTTTGCTCCGAAAGTATATGAAGTGGCACAGGAAAAGATTTCTTTATCCAAAATGACATTCTCTCATCAAATGGTGAGACTCATTTTCGTGGAACAATTGTACAGAGCTATGACCATACTTAACAACGGCCCCTATCATCACGAATAAAAAAGCAGACGATGAACAATCACCGTCTGCCCCATCCCTATTAAAAACTGTCTGTTACCTAATATAACACCTATAAAACAAACACTATTATTACTTAAAACACTACTATTATTTAATATATACTTTATACTCCCATGCACCGAGTTCCGCAGGCATATCTGCCTTACCTCCCTTGAAGTAATCCATATACTCGCCTTTCGGAGCTTTGTCTTTATAAGCAAGTTTCACGGGAGCATCGCTCAAGTTCAGGAATACCAAAACTTCCGAGCCATCTTTACTGCGTGAGAAAACATAAGCATTCTCATTTTCCGTTTCATATCTTACCATTTCACCACCTTCAACTCCGGCTTTCAATGCAGGTTGAGAGTGCTTCAACGCATTCAATTGCTTGTAGAACTCCGTCCATTCGTTGTTTTCCCATACCGGAGGAGTGTCCTTCTTGAAGAATTCAAGTGCTTTGTCCATTCCTACTTCCTGACCTGTGTAAAGAAGCGGCATGCCATTGAGCGTATAAGTCAATACGGCAAATGCTTTCACACCATCACCCAAGCGATCGAACTCTGTTCCTTCCCAAGAATTCAAGTCGTGGTTGGTTATGTGGTTCATCTGGAAAGCATCACCGGGGAAAATAGAATCCTGCAATGCCAAAAGAGAGTCGATAAGATAAGCAGCATTTCCCTTTTTATCTTTGGCAATTTCATTCATCACGTTTTTCAACGGCCAGTTATAAACAGCATCAAACGCTTCGACCGTCAATGCAGGTTTCTCGGCTTCGGCAAGCATAAAGACCGGTTTGATGGAATCGAGGGCAAGACGGGCATTATCCCAGAAATCGGTAGGAACTTCATAAGCCACATCGCAACGATAACCGTCAATATCGGCTTCTTTCACCCAATATTTCAAAGCATCGAGCATCCCTGCACGCATATCTTCATTGGTATAATCCAATTTATAAGTATCTGTCCAGTCATAGGGAGAAACAAAATTTCCCACACTGTCTCTTACATACCAGTCGGGGTGTTCCTTAGTCCATACATTATCACCTCCGGTATGATTGGCCACCCAGTCTATAATAACTTTAAATCCCATGTCATGGGCTTGCTTCACCACTTCCTTAAATTCATCCAATGTTCCGAATTCGGGATTTACCTCTTTATAGTTCTGCACAGCATAATAACTGCCCAACTCCCCTTTCTTGTTCAACTGTGAAATGGGATGAATAGGCATAAGCCAAAGTACGTCCACTCCCAAATCTTTCAAACGGGGAAGATGCTGTTGGAATGCTTTCAAAGTTCCTTCCGGAGTGTATTGGCGAAGATTGACTTCATAAATAACTGCATCACGAGTCCATTCGGGATGACTGACTTTCGTCATTTCTTTGCTATCCGCTTTCTGTTCCTTTTTCGCCGTACATGCAGAAAAAGCAACCACCATAATCAAGGCAAGTAAATAAGAGATTCTTTTCATAATATTACAATTCGCTTTTAAAGTTGCTTCAAAATTAAGCATTTACATACATTACACATGCACACTAAACACACAAACAAGCATTTGGTTTATGAAAACGTTTGCATTTATTCGGGAAGATGAAAATCGAGAACAACAGGAAGATGATCGCTATACCCTCCGCGGTACTTCATTCCATAATAAGTTCGGAAAGGTTGGCAGCCGAAATACTTCTCATCTCTCTCCAAAAGAAAAGGGAATTTGCAGATACGGGCATCTTCGGCAGAGGTATATAAACCACCTCTATTCAATAGCAGGAAACCCGAAACTATAAGTTGGTCGAGTATTCCCCATTCTCCCCGGTATTTATAAGTACCGATGGCGGTGTCTTTCTCTTTATCCGCCATCAGGTTATAAAGCTTGCAAGGAGTGATGGAACCCTTAGGAGCGACCGCTCCCAAGACTGTACCGATAGCAGCATTGTGAGGATAATCATTGAAGTCGCCCATAATAAGGATATTGGGATGCAAACGGATTGTGAAAAGACTATCTACCGCCTGTTTGAGAACGGATGCAGCAAACAGCCGTGCAGGTTCACTCTCTTTCTCCCCACCGGAACGGGAAGGCATGTGACAGACAAATACATCCAGACTGTCTGATGTGGAAACAAGTCCGGTAACATGAAGTATATCACGTGTAGGTCTTCTTCCTTTCTCCCTAAAATGAATACGGACAGATCGGGATTGGAGAAGTTTAAAATCGCTGCGTTGATAGAGCAAGGCGACATCTATTCCGCGCTCATCGGGCGAATCGGTCATTACATAACGATAACCACATTCTTTTAAAGGAGAGTACTTAACCAGATCATTCATTACCCGTTCATTCTCCACTTCACACAGCCCGACCAATACAGGAGGATTCCACTCTCCCACTGCTGCAATGACTTTGCCTATCCGATTGATTTTATCTTTATAGCGTCCATAGTGCCACGCACGCATAGAATTGGGTAAGAACTCTTTATCATTCTTTAAAGTATCATGTTTGCAGTCAAAAAGATTTTCCACATTATAGGATACAACACGGAAAACACTTTGGGCAGACAACATAATGTTGCCAAACAATAAGAGGAGGAAAAGGAAAGATTTATTCATTTAGACAAAGCGATGCTTTATAACAAACCAATTACTCCTTTCGATGTAACCACTTGACAGTTGTCACGTACTCACTCGACAATTGTCACGCAATCACTCGACAGTTGTCAAGCGAATACGCGACAACTGTCGAGTGGTTACTTCAATAGGACAAATCTATCTGTCTGTTACTTCTTTTGAGGAACATTAACCAGAACTTCCAATAAATGTCTCCAGAACTTTTCCACAGAAGGGATGTGCATTCTCTCATCCGGCGAGTGAACTCCGCGAAGTGTCGGACCGAATGAAACCATATCCAGTGAAGGATACTTTTCAAGGAACAAACCACATTCCAAACCTGCATGGATAGCTTTCACCTTGGGTTCTACTCCGAACAAACGTTTGTAGGCTTCTTCCGCTACCTTTAATATAGGTGAAGAAGGATTTGGTTTCCAACCCGGATAACCTTCTCCGCTTGCAGTTGTGGCACCACCAAGCTCGAAAGCAGCAGCAACCGCATTTCTCATATCGTTGCGCGAAGAAAGGATAGAGCTTCGCTGGCTCGTTTCTATCTTAATCACATTGCCTTCTATCATACGGATAGATGCCAAGTTGGAAGATGTTTCCACCAATCCCGGAATATCCTGACTCATGGCATAGATTCCGTGATGAACGGCATATAAAGATTTTATTAACCGCGCAGTAGTGTCACGATCGATAGCCACCGGACGAACAGTTTCCGATTGGAGTACGAATTGCATATTCGGTTCGGTTACGGAATACTCGGCTTCCACTTCGGCTGCGAAAATATTCAAATCCACACGCACGTTCTCTTTCTCGGCAAAAGGAATGGCACAAACCGCATAAGCCTCACGAGGAATGGCATTTCTCAGGTTTCCACCATGTATCTCGCAAAGATACATATCATATTTGTCGGCAACACGGGCCAAGAAACGGTTCAATACTTTATTGGCATTTGCCCTGTTCTTATTAATATCATCGCCCGAATGTCCTCCGGTCAAGCCTTTTACATCTACGCGGAAATAGAAATAATCCTGTGGAGCAGGTATTTCCTTATAGGCAAACCTCGCCACCGTATCAATGCCTCCGGCACAACCGATAAACAATTCGCCTTCGTCCTCCGAATCCAGATTGATAAGAATATCACCACTCATAAAACCTTCTTTCAAAGCAAAAGCTCCTGTCAATCCGGTTTCTTCATCCACAGTGAAAAGGCATTCTATCGGTCCGTGTTCAATATCATCGGCAGCAAGGATAGCCAATTCCGTAGCCACGCCTATACCGTTATCGGCTCCAAGAGTGGTCCCTTTGGCTTTCAGCCATTCACCGTCTATTTCCGTTTCAATAGGATCGGTCAGGAAATTATGGTCTACATCACTGTTCTTTTCGCATACCATATCGACATGTGACTGTAAAACCACAGTCTGCAAGTTCTCTCTTCCTTTTGTGGCAGGCTTTTTAATCAAAACGTTTCCGGTTTCATCAACCTTCGTTTCCAACTTATGTTTCTTTCCGAACTCTTTTAAATACTCGATAATCTTTTCTTCCTTCTTGGAAGGACGGGGCACCCGGCAGATTTCATTGAAGTAATGAAACACTCCTGCAGGCTTCAAATCTGTTACTTTCATATTGTATCTTTTAATTATAATGTCCGTTTTAGCAATGCAACTGCTAAATATGGTTAAAACGCTTCCTTAATCCGAACTAACATTTCACTTTTTATCTAAAAAAAGCGTGCATAGTCCTTACAAAAGTCTATATTTGCACCACAAAAATAATGGAAATGCTTTATACTATCCTCATAACTCTGTTAATAGTTGCTATTTGTATAGCATTATTAGGTGTCAGAACCTTTTTCGTAAAGGGTGGGAAGTTTCCGAATTCACATGTGAGCGGAAGCAAAGCCCTTAGAAAAAAGGGTATTAGCTGTGCCCAATCGCAAGATAAGGAAGCAAGAAAGAAAGGCAAATTTTCCATTGAAGAATTAGAAAAAAAAGCTGAAAACAAAGAATCAAATTAATTAAAAACTATATCCAATAACGAATTATGAAAAGAATCAATTACATCACCAGTGGATTTTTAGCTGCCGTTGCCATTGTTTTGTTTGCACAATGTGCCGGTAATAAAGGTGAAACAGCGGTAACAGCTAATGCTTCCGAAGGTGTGTCAGGTACAACCGGAATGAAGATAGCTTATGTAAATGTTGATACGCTATTGACTAAATACAACTTCTGGAATGACTTGAACGAAATGATGTTGCAAAAAGAAGAAACAATGCGCGCTACTTTAACTCAGAAAGGACGCGAACTGGAAAATCAAGCCAAAGACTTCCAGACAAAACTTCAAAACAACGCATATGCAACCCGTGAAAGAGCAGAACAAGAAAATGCAAGACTCGTAAAGAAACAACAAGAATTACAGGATCTTCAGGCTCAACTCCAAAACCAGCTTGCTACGGAAAATCAAAAAAACAGCCTTCAGCTTCGCGACTCTATCAATTCTTTCTTGAAGCAATATAATATAGATAAAGGTTATGATTTGATTATCAGCAACACCGGTTTCGACAATCTATTGTATGCAAACGAAAAATACGATATTACTAACGAAATCGTAGAAGGTTTGAACAAAAGATATGTTCCTTCAGCTTCTGTTAAAAAGTAATCAAGGAAAAACACACAACATAATAAGCTCCCCATTGTCTTTGTACAATGGGGAGTTTTTCTATAAAACACACTTTTCATGATGAAAACTAAATTATCTGCCCCTTCAAAGCAAGTAATGCTGACTGAAGTTAAAGAATATTTACTAATAGCCCTCGGAATGATACTCTACGGCATCGGATGGACCATCTTCCTTCTGCCCAATGACATTACCACGGGAGCAGTTCCGGGTATTGCATCTATCATCTATTTCGGTACGGGATTCCCGGTACAATACACCTATTTCATTATCAACTGCGGATTATTACTGCTTGCATTGAAAGTGTTGGGATTAAAATTCTGTATAAAAACGATCTTTGCCGTAGTCACCATGACTCTGTTCTTACCTATTATCCAAAAGATAGCTCCTGCCAATCCTCTGCTACACGACCAACCGTTTATGGCATGTATTTTAGGAGCTTCTTTCTGCGGAAGCGGTATCGGTATTGCCTTTGCAGCAAACGGAAGTACGGGAGGAACAGATATTATTGCAGCTATTGTCAATAAATATCGTGATATATCGCTCGGTAAAGTATTGTTGATTACCGACCTTATTATTATTACTTCCAGTTACTTTGTACTGAGAGATTGGGAAAAGGTTCTTTACGGATATGTAACCCTATACGTAAGCAGCTTTGTTGTAGACCACATGGTGAACAGCACCCGCCAATCCGTACAGTTCTTTATTATTTCAAACAAATACAAAGAAATCGGTGAACGCATTAACAAGAATCCACACAGAGGGGTAACTATGATTAATGCTACCGGATTCTATACCGGAAAGGAAGTAAAAATGATGTTTATCCTTGCCAAGAAACGCGAATCGGGTATTATCTTCCAACTCATTAAAGAAATAGATCCCAATGCATTTGTTTCGCAAAGTGCAGTAATCGGGGTATATGGAGAAGGGTTTGATAAGATTAAAGCTAAGTAATAAAAGTCAATCCATACTTAAAAAGACAGTGGGCTGTTTCAATCGAAGCAGCCCACTGTCTTTTATTTATATATATCTGTTTTCTTCACTTTCACTATCTCACCAAACGATGCCAGCTTCTCCATATCTATCTTTTTGGAATTGCCCACTATGGCAAACACGATAGGACGGTCTTTTATATTCGATTCATAAAAAGAAACTACATCTTCCATGCTCATTTGCGAAATGTCGGAAAGCAAATTCTTATTGCCGTCCTCGGTAAAGCCTTCCTTTATCTGTGAAGCTACCTTTTGCGACAGCTTTCTGAAAGGAGGATAGCTGTTATTCACATTATTCACGATAGACTGACGCGCCGCTTCCAACTTATCAGGCTTCACCGGCATGTTATTAATCAAATTGACAAGTACTTCCAATGCATCTACTGTTTTATCACTTTGAGTGGAAAGCATCGTCATAAAGCTACCCGGTTCATTCCAATGTTTTCTTGAAGGAAGTTCATACCTTGCACTCACCCTGTATGCTAATGAGCGAAACTCCCGAATCTCCTGAAACATAAGGGAAGACATGTCACCGCCGAAATAACTGCTCAATAACCGGGAAGTGTTACGGTATTTATCACCGGAAGTGATCCCCCCCAGCACATAACCATAAACAATGCTTTGCGCCACTTTGGGATCATCAAAGAAATAAACTGTCGGCTTATTATAAACCTGCAATTTATTATGAACAGAAGCATCGGAAGCAACTATTATTTTATCGAGTTCAAGATTCTTCTCTATTTGTTCTACCACCTTTGATACAGGCAATGTTCCGCTGTAATGGAAATCACATTCCACAGTCTTGACCTTATCAAACAAAGCCAGCAAATCTTTTCCTTTCAGCTTCTTCACTTCGGACAAAGACAATTTGGTAAGATAAGATGATTTGTTTCCATATCTTACTTTATGCAGCAAAGCACCCGCCACATCGTCACTCGACTTGAAAAAGGCTTTCTGAATCACCTTTTCTTCATCTACCACTTGTTTCAGCTTCTTATCATCTGCTTTTACATGTTTGATAAAATCACCAACCAACATCATTGTTTCATCAAAATGACTATCAAAACCGGTTACTTTCAATGTAAAACTATTCTTGTCGGCATCACAATCAAGTGTGCTGCCCAGCGTCTGCAATTTCCCCCTGAATTCATCGAATGTCAGAGTATCTGTTCCCAAGAAAGGAAGATAAGTTTTTAATTGATTCAGCATAGGAGCTTCCCACGTACCGATACCATAAGAAATATTCAATGTGAATATCTCATTGACCGGATTGGAAACAGAGTAAAGAACGGCTTTAGGTGCAAGCCGAACAGTTTGCACATCCTTATCGAAGTCTATAAATCTCGTTGGAGTTTCCGTTACCGGAATCTGCTCTATCTGCTTGGCATACTCCGATTTACTATCAGTGTTTCGTGGAGCAACAGGTTTGAAATCCGGTTTAGGCAAATTATCTTTAGGATACCTCCCGGTTTTCTTTTTTATATATAGGTAATCGTCACCAAAATATTTACGGGCAACCGCTACTACATCTTCTTTAGTCAATGCATTGATACGCGACATTTCATCCATATACTCTTCCCAACTCTTACCTTGCGAGAAAAGCATGAACATGGCTTGTGCACGCGAATCTATATTCTCTAAAGCGGAATCATACTTTCGTTTCTGCTCCAACTTCAAAGCATTGAAAGCCTCATCGGTAAAGTCTCCGTTCTTTACCCGGTTAATCTCATTCCAGACCAATTTTTCTGCCGAGCCATAGGTTTGGAAAAGAAGTTTAGGAACTACTGCAAGCCCTAATATACCTGCTTCATTCAAGCTTTGGTTCATAGACATGGCAGTCATAACCTTATGGTTTACCATGAGCTTATCCAAATATCCCGTACCGTTTTCATTATTCAAGATTCCTATCGCTACGTTTAACGCAACCTGATCTTCATGGTTGGCAGGAACGCCACGGAAACCTAAAGCAAGTATCTTCACAAAAGGGACAGGTACTTTGATTGTTACCTTTTCCTTTCCCTTGAAAGGCGGCAAAGCAACCACCTCCCTTTTAGGTGCTTCCCCTCTTGGTACACGTGAAAATGTTGCTTCGAGAACAGGAATAACCTTTTCCGTATCAAAATCACCGCAAAGAATCAATCCCATATTAGAAGCCACATAATACTTCTCGAAGAACTCTCTCATCTCCGATAAGCGTGGGTTCTTCAGATTCTCCGTACTTCCCACAATAGGATAAGCGTAAGGATGAGGATAAAAATAACGGTGAGTTAACTTTTCCATCGCCTGCATTCCCATCATATCCGTGTACATGTTCTTCTCCTCATACACTGTTTCCAGTTCACTTTGGAAAAGACGGAACACCGGATTGATAAGTCGCTCGCTGTTTATTTCCGCCCAATGGGCAAAGTATTGAGGTGAAAATGTATTGTGATATACAGTGAAGTCATAAGACGTTCCTGCATTCAAAGCTGTCCCTCCATACTTGGAAATAAGGCTGTTGAATTCATTTGGAATGGCATACCCGGCAGCACGGAGGCTTAGTTCGTTTATCTCTTTCTGAATTTGCAACCGGACTTTCTCATCCTTATTTTGTGCCAGCTCGTCATACTTCTCTGCAATGGAATCCAAAATAAGTTTCTCGGCATCATAGTCGGTAGTACCTATTTTATCGGTTCCTTTAAACATCATATGCTCAAAGTAGTGTGCAATACCGGTATCGGGACAATCCTTTGCCCCTGCCTTTACAACTATCGCACCGAAAACTTTCGGTTGGCTGTGGTCTTCGTTTAACCACACGGTTAATCCGTTACTTAACTTATGTTCTTTGACTTTTAATGATTCAGGCATCTGTGCTGAATTTATGGATATGCACCATGCTACAAGCATTGCGGTAAGGAATGCTCTCATGGGAGGCTTGATATTAGAATAAATAATGTTTCTTATCTCCTTTTTTCTTTTTCTTCTTCCTGCGGAATGCGGAAAGCCGTATAGAGTTCGAGAACTGCCGCTATCGTCAGGCAGGCAATCCACTCGTTACCGTGTGTGGTAAACATGAACAGAGCAGTAACTACCAGTAACAAAGCTCCGAACACTTGCTGTTTGCGAAGCCTTTTAATAGTAGGGTTATCGCCATGATACCAATTGGTAATTTGAGCAAAAGCTGCAAGCACCGCCCCTATCGTATAAACAACGGGAGAATATTCCCATGTAGTAATTTTAGTTGCAGCACCTATCAGGATAAGCACGGCACCCACCGCAAAAAGAGTTGATTGATATACTTTCATTTTCAGTTTTCTTCAAATACGTAAATGTCCTCATCGGGTTTCTTCATCAGATATTTCTCACGAGCCACCTTCTCCATTGCATCCGGATTGGTCATCAGCTCGTTCAGGCGCTTGGTATTCTCATCATATTCCGCCTGATACTTTTCTATTTCCCGATGGAGTGCATTTATCTCACGCTGATTGGATATGCGGCGAACAATGCTGTTCTCATCAAGGAAGCCGATGATAACACCAAAAGCCACAATCGTAATCAGGTATTTATTTTTTCGAATAAAGTTCCAGACAGTTAGTAGTTTACTCATTTCTTTCTGATGATTGAATATGACGCAAAGATAAGTTTTTTTTTTCATTATTCATTTTATTGCACTACATTTGCAAGACTGAATAAAGACAGTTTAGAAGAATTATGGAAAATTATATAGTATCAGCCCGCAAGTATCGTCCGTCCACTTTTGATTCCGTGGTAGGACAAAAAGCACTGACCACCACATTGAAGAACGCAATCGCTACACAAAAACTGGCTCATGCCTATTTATTCTGCGGTCCGCGTGGTGTGGGAAAGACTACATGCGCACGTATCTTTGCCAAAACAATCAATTGCCAGCATCTCACAGCCGAAGGAGAAGCTTGCAACGAATGTGAGTCATGTGTAGCTTTCAACGAGCAACGTTCTTATAATATCCATGAACTCGATGCCGCATCCAACAATTCGGTAGAGGATATACGTACCTTGATAGAACAAGTACGCATACCGCCTCAAATCGGTAAGTATAAAGTATATATCATTGATGAGGTACACATGCTTTCGGCTGCCGCTTTCAATGCTTTCCTTAAAACATTGGAAGAACCGCCCAAACATGCTATCTTTATCCTTGCTACTACCGAAAAGCATAAGATTCTGCCTACCATTCTTTCACGTTGCCAGATATATGACTTCAACCGCATCACTGTAAACGACACAGTGGAACATCTTATTTATGTAGCCCAAAAAGAAGGTATCACAGCAGAACCCGAAGCACTGAACGTCATTGCACAAAAAGCCGACGGAGGTATGCGTGACGCCCTATCCATTTTTGACCAAGTAGTGAGTTTCACAGGAGGAAACATACAGTATAAAAGCGTTATTGAAAACCTGAATGTGTTGGATTATGAATATTACTTTCGCCTCACCGATTGCTTCCTCGAAAATAAAGTAAGCGATGTTTTGCTGATATTCAATGACATTTTAAATAAAGGCTTTGACGGCAGCCACTTCATTACGGGGCTATCGTCGCACTTCCGTGACCTGCTTGTGGGCAAAGATGCCGCCACTCTTCCTCTATTGGAAGTGGGCGCAAGTATTCGTGAACGTTATCAGGCACAGGCACAAAAGTGTAAACCGCAATTTCTGTACCGTGCGATGAAACTCTGCAATGATTGCGATTTGAATTACCGCGCCAGCAAAAACAAACGTTTACTGGTGGAACTAACTCTAATCCAAGTTTGCCAGTTGACACAGGAAACCGAAGATGTCTCTGGTGGGCATAGCCCTAAACAAACTATAAAACCAGTATTTTCGCAGCAACATGCAGCACCGCAACAGCCCGCACAGGCTGCTACCGGGAATAATGTTGCCCAACAAGTTGCACCCGCACCTGTGCAACAAGCGGTTGCGCAAGCACAACCCGCACAACAGCCTCAACAGGCAAATGCAAGAGTTATCGGTCATAGTCCTATCGTTCAGACACAAGAGGAAAAGAAAATTCCCAAGTTAAAAACCGGAAGTCTGGGCATCTCTATCAGAAATCCTCGTAAAGAAGAAGACAAACCTCAGAATGATACCGTTCAAAGAGAGCAACCCAAAGTTGTTATTGAGGAAGATTTCATGTTCAATGAAAAAGACCTGGGATATTATTGGAGAGAGTTTGCCACAAATCTGCCGATAGAAGAAAAAGCAAATGCCGGGCGCATGATGAACATGACACCCAAACTACTCAACGACACTACATTTGAAGTCGCAGTAGATAATGAAATGGTGGAGAAGTTTATGACTACGCTCATCCCGCAAATACAAAATCATTTGCGTTCAAAATTGCGTAACAGTAAAATAACAATGACTGTCCGTGTCAGCGAACCAACAGAGAATGTACGTGCATACAGCAAAGTGGAGCAGTTCCAGATGATGAATCAAAAGAACCCGAACCTTGCCAGACTGAAAGAGGAATTCGGGTTGGAGTTATTTTAAGAACCTGTATCCCACACCCAGCATCAGGTTGTTAGGATCTTTAAATTTGCTCAACTGATAGCCTACGTGCAGGAACAAATGTCGTGTGATAGAGGTTTTAAGCGCCAGAATCTGATAAAACCCTTTTGTATCCTCACCACTGTATATCAGATTTCGTCCAACTCCGAAGTTTATGGAAAAAATAGGCATTACCAGTTCCCCACGGAGAGACAAGCCTACCGCAAACTGTTTACGGAAAGGAGGACGATGAAACTTTGCATCACTTGAGTTGGTTCCATATACCATATAATCTTTAATATTGGCACTTTCATCATATTGCGCATCCATAGAAACTCCTGCCCTGAAGTATTTATTAAAGTTATACATCGGGCTGAAATTAAGGCCTATGATGCCGAATGAACCGGGGATCAGATAAGGGGTATCATTTTTTATAAACCCTCTTTTACGAGTAGCTCCATATACCACCAGATCATAACTGATGTATGGCTTAACAACAGGCAATTTGGAGCGCACTCTTCCTGACGTAAGTACAGTAGTATTGTTATCTCCTAAAGTATGTACAATGCCAATTCTTCCCCCGATAGTATTGACACCCGAATTCGGATAACGTGTATTACCATTAGAAAAATGGCTTAAGTCCACACCTGCCACCAAATTCCACTGTGAATGAAGTTGCCAATTCAGGAGAAAGCCCAAATTGATATATGCATTGATTTTCGAACCAACGACATCATTCTTCGGATTATGTATTTCATCATATTTCTTCCAACCGAAAGAAGCACCGAAATTCCACTCATAATCAAGCGATAAGTGGGAAGACAACTGTTTGATACGTGCCCCTTGGAAAACATAAATTGCTACCGGATTACCCAATTCAGGGGAGGAAAAAGAATTATAAGCAATGCCGATACCCTGATAAGCATGGGGATATAATTGCCCCAGATAAGAATCTTTTCCAAACCGGAAAGCATATTTCAAATGTGCGGAAAGCGCTCGGTTAATCCTTTTTTGTTGCAGGTTATCTCCTTTGAAAAAGTCATTTGTGGGAGTTACATAACCGGGACGAATATCGAAACCTATTTGATGAATAAACTTATGAGAAACAGTATCGACTTTCAATTTAACGGATTCTTTCGGTGTTTGAGCGGCCAGTTTGCTGTTAACCGACAATAATGCCAGCAAGCAAACCATATATAGCAATGATTTGATGTTCATTTTCCTAATCATTAATATTCTTACGTGTTATGAAATAGTTCTTAGGCATCATGCTTTGCACCGTACCGCTGATTATTCGTTGTTTTCCTGTCTTGGGGTGGATAGCATAAAGAGTATATGGAGTTTCAAACCATTCATACTCTAACCATAAAGTAATATGCGAAGTGGTATAAGGCTGGACAATAATATCTTTTTGCTCTGTATCGGGGAAAGGCAACGGTAAGTTTTGTTGCTTGGAAGTATATTTTGCTTGTTCACCATTCATAACCAAATATCCATCAACCAGACTTGGGATCTCAACAGACTGATTATACTCAGCCAACAGACGGAAAGCTTCGGGATTATCACTCGAAAACATTATACGACGAAACTCATTCTTATAAGGGAACAGATGATACGTTGTAGCCGATCCAATATGGTTTTCTATCATTACACTATTTTTCTCTTCTATCCGCTGTCCGTCATAGGAATACGCACTCAGCGAATAAGTGATATGTTCCAACTCATATCTGTCGGACGGGGAAACAGTTACATGTATCTCTTTTGATTCATACTCATTACTTGCCACAAGTAAAAATTGGAATGAGGAAGACCGCATGTTCTCATCTACTGTAATTTTCACCTCTTCCGGACTGGTGCCTTCAATGGTGAATGAAAGCATTTCTTCGTGATACACAATCTTACCCAACACATCCAGATACATCTGTCCCACTATCAAGTTGCCGGCTGCATCATAAACTTTAATGTTATTTTGCTCGAAAACAGGTATATCCAATGACCTCCAACCGGAACCGGAGAAATGAATGGCTGCCTCATCTCCGTTTCCATCCAAAGTCAGTTCGTAAACGGAAGGTTGGAAATCGTCAATGAATACATCCGGGTTACAGCCACAGAAACCTAATAGAATAAAAATATATGCCGTGAACTTTACGAAAGCTTTCATGTTGTTTTATCGTCGTTTTATCGGAAGCAAAAGTAGCATATATTTTCAATGTACCAACAGAAGTTTACTATAAATCACGGTTACTCAAACGATACTGAGCCATTTCTTCATATTTGGTTCCCGGACGTCCGTAATTACAATAAGGATAAATAGAGATCCCTCCTCTGGGAGTAAAGATGCCTGTTACTTCAATGTATTTGGGATTCATCAACTGAATCAGGTCTTTCATTATAATGTTCACACAGTCTTCATGGAAAGCTCCGTGATTACGGAAACTGAACAAATATAGTTTGAGGCTCTTGCTCTCCACCATCTTCACATCGGGCAAATAACTGATACGGATTTCCGCAAAGTCCGGTTGCCCGGTAATGGGACAAAGACTTGTAAACTCGGGACAGTTGAAACGCACCCAATAATCGTTCCCGGGATGTTTGTTATCAAAAGCCTCAAGCACCTCGGGTGCATAATCCTGTTTGTATTCTGTTTTGCGTCCTAATAAGGACAGTTGTTCTTTTAAATCAGCCATTTATTTAGTGATTAGTGGTTAATGATTAGTGATTAGTGGTATAGTTATTAGCGATTAATCACTTATCACTAAACACTAATCGTTTATTTAAGTATTCTTCCAATCCGTGTCTTCTCAACTTACATGCCGGACAATGTCCGCAGCCATCACCTTGCACACCATTGTAGCAAGTAAGAGTTTCATTGCGAACCAAGTCCAGCACACCAAGTTCATCGGCAAGCGCCCAAGTCTGCGTTTTATCCAACCACATCAACGGAGTGTGAAGCACAAACTGTTCGTCCATTGCAAGGTTCAGGGTAACGTTGAGAGATTTGATAAATGTATCACGGCAGTCGGGATAACCGCTGAAATCTGTTTGCGAAACTCCCGTTACAATGTGTTGTACTCCTATCTCGCGAGCATAAACCGCAGCTATACTCAGGAAAAACAAGTTGCGTCCCGGCACGAAAGTATTCGGAAAAGAACCTTCGGGTTTCTCTTCATCCATCTCTATAGAAGTGTCGGTCAGCGAATTACTTCCCAAATTGCCGATGAAAGAAACATCCATCAATTTGAATTCTACTCCTGCTTTCTTTGCAATATCACGAGCCAAATCTACTTCCTTCGCATGTTTTTGTCCGTAAAGAAAGGTTATGGCATATACTTTTCTGAAATGTTTCTTTGCCCAAAAGAGACATGTTGTTGAGTCCTGCCCACCGCTGAACACAACCAATGCTTCATTCTTCATTTATTTAGTGATTAGTGGTTAATAGACTAATCGCTGAAATTAAATATCTTTAATTTTAAGTACGTTGTAAGAAATATGTTCATCGTAAACATCACTTCCATCCACCTTTTTGATGTATTTCACTACCTGAATGGTAACAGGGAGGATGATTACTTCATAAAGAGATTTCAACACGGCTTGGGTAACGATCATTATCAAAAGTTCCCGCACAGGAATTAACCCTCCGAAAGCAATCGGGAAGAAAATGAGGGAGTCGGCACTTTCACCTGCCAATGTGGAAACAATGGCCCGCAAAGAAAAATTCTTTCCGCCCGAAGCCACTTTCATCCTACTCATCACATAAGCATTGAGGAACGAACCTACAAGAAAAGCCGTGAGGCTGGCAACTGCAATACGCAGAGCCATGCCAAACACAAAATTAAACCCTTCTTCTCCTTCCCAGAAAGGAGCAGCAGGAAGCAACACTGCCAACTGTGCAAAACCAATGACAAGGAAGTTCATTGCAAAGCCGCTCCAAATGATGAGACGTGCTTTCTTGAACCCCCAAACTTCGGCAATGCAATCATTAATGATATAGGATATAGGAAAAACTATAAGCCCGGCTGTTGCCGTAACTCCCCAAAGCTGAACGACTTTGGTTTCCAATAAGTTGGATGCTATGAGGCATACACAAAAAAGAATGCCCAATAGCATGAATGGGACTGATACTTTATTCATAATTCCTGTTTTTTACGTGGTGTTCTGGAATACACGTTGATTAATAACGGCTGCAAAGATAATAATTTTACCTGCACAAGTGCTACTATTTCATCAAAAAACTACCCTTATCTGTTTGTTTCATCAGACAAGGGAGATTTTATCGTTTCTTCAATATGCTATTAACCACCCGAATGGATGATACGAGCTTGTCGGTAGAGGTAAATACATCCACATTCCACACATGTGAGGATTGTCCCTTATGGATAATTGTACCAACGGCACGCACTGTATCACCCTCATGGGCAGACGACATGTGATTGCCACTTACCTGCATCCCCACTACAATCTCATCCGGTTTACAAAGAATCATGGAACCCAATCCGGCAACAGTTTCGGCAAGTGCAAGAGTTGCCCCGCCATGAAGAATGCCGAAAGGCTGGCGGGTACGTTCGTCCACCGGCATGGTTGCCTCAACCCTGTCTTCGGATGCATACGTATATTGTATTCCCAAGTTACCCATCAAAGCATGCTTGGCACGTTCATTGAGTTGTGCCAAAGGAACTTCGGTCGGACGGATTTCGGAAAGTATGGCTTTCTCTACCGCCAGTGCCACACCATCTTCATTATTGGTAGCAGTTACCACGTCGGCACAGCGGCGCACGGAATCCTGTGCATTTCCCATCGCCACACCCAGACCGGCAAGCTGAATCATGGAAAAGTCGCAAACACCGTCACCGATAGCCACTACTTCTTCGGGTAAAACAGATAGTTTTTCAAGCAGAATACCCAACGTATTCGCTTTATCAATGAAACAGGGAACCACCTCAAGAAAATAAGACTCGGAACGGAACACATCGAGTTCACCGTTCAAACGTCTGTGCCAATGCTCTTCCAATCCGATAAGTGATTCTTCATCATCACTCACGAGCATACATTTGCAAGGCGCGAAATCAACAGCTTCGGCAAAGTTATCTACTTCAATCAGGCGCATACCGCTCAACTCGGCTTCCCGGCGAATATGTTCATTATCAGGATTATCTGTTATAATCGTGTCCTTGTGATAGGTAAATATATCAAAATCATTCTTCTTTGCCTTTCTGTCAAGATAGGGAATCATTTCGGGGTTTATCCGTTTCTCAAAGAGAAGTGCTCCGTTCTGTACGTCGAATATCTGCCCCCCGTTATAAGAAAGGACATATCCACCGTAATGGTTCAACTCCAATTCCTTTGCCAACGGCATCACCCCATAAGTGGGACGACCGGAAGCAAGCACAAGGTGAACACCCATTTGCTGCACTTTGAGCAGCGCGGCGCGGGTACGTTTGGTTATCTCTTTATCATCGTTCAGTAATGTTCCGTCTACATCGAGAACAAGCAGTTTGTATTTCATCGCTTTTCCTTTTTGGTTGATAACAAAAATAAGTAAAATCAAGAAAGAATCAAAGTGAGACAGCAAGTTTCTTTGTTGTGGCACGGTCTATTTTCCCGCTGCCCGTCTGTGGAATCTTTGTAACGTAATGTATTTGCTTCGGTTGCCAGTAAGAGGGAAGTTGAGTTTCTATCTGCTGTTGCAATTTGTCAATAGGTTGTTCCGCCTCGACAAGAAGAACAACCGCTTCACCGAATTTGGGATGAGGAACCGAAGTAACGGCAAAAGGTACTTGAAGCAACTGCTTAAGAAGCTCTTCCACTTGCTCTATCTGAATCTTTATACCACCACTGTTTATTACATTGTCTTTCCGTCCGAGTATGCGGAAACGTCCGTCGGACAAGAGTTCGGCAATATCATTTGTTACCAGAGTTTCATCACAGACCAAAGGCGCATCTATCACCAGCGTACCGTCATCGGATAAAGTGAGACGGACATTATCGAAAGGAATATAATAAGATGAAGCATCTTCTCCGTTCAACCGGCGCAAAGCGATGTGTGAAAGAGTTTCGGTCATGCCGTAAGTAGACCAGATATGATTGGGGAGTTCTTTCAGTTCTTTGGCAAGCCCCACATCAATCGCTCCCCCACCTATAATAAGATGATCTATTTGCATCAGCTTTTCTTTTTCTTCGGGCACCCGCAAAGTATTATATACCTGCATGGGAATCATAGCCGCAAAGCGAAGCGGAGTATTTACATCTTTCAAAGGATGTCCCGAGGGGAGAACAGTAACCAACTCGAGCCCCGCCACAAGGGAACGGACTACCACCATCTTTCCCGCAATATAATCGAGCGGCATGCAAAGCAATGCTTTGTCACCTTCATTCAAACCAAGAAAAGAACAGGTGAGGCGGGCACTTGCCACCATCTGCTCCTTACGCACGCGGATAGGCTTCGGTATTCCTGTTGAACCCGAAGTTTGTACCGTGAGGTAGGGCGAAGCATCATGCCATTCATCCAAGAAGTGCGACAAGGTTTCCATCTTTATTTATTCAGCCAAGTAAGTATATCGGGTTCTTGTTCCTGCGGATCAAAGCAAAGACAGTCACCTTTTATATGCAAAGGATAATCAATGTTATCGGTAAATAACAGACCTGTGCCCAAACCTTGCGGCAGTTGCGGATTCAGCGTAGCACACCACTGGGCAATAGCATTCAATCCGATATTCGATTCCAAAGCAGAAGTCACCCACCAGCCTATGTTCCTTTCTCCGGCATAGCGAATCCATTCTTCCGAACCTTGAATACCTCCATGCAAAGAGGGCTTAAGAATAATGTATTGAGGGCGGACGGTATCAAGCAATTCCTGTTTTCTATGAGGCTCGTTGCAACCGATGAGCTCTTCATCCAAAGCAATAGGTAGCGGAGTGGAAGCGCATAGTTTTGCCATTTCTTCCCATTGCCCCGCCCGGATAGGCTGTTCTATGGAATGAAGATTCAATGCTGCCAGTTGTTCCAATTTATAAGGAGCATCTTCGGGAGTGAAAGCTCCGTTTGCATCTACCCGCAGTTCTATCCGGTCGGCTGTGAAACGTTCACGGATGTGTTTTATCAAACTCAGTTCGTCATCAAAGTTGATAGCCCCTATTTTTAGCTTGATGCAACGGAAACCGCTCTTCATCTTAGTTTCTATCTGCTCCAACATCTTCTCATACGCACCCATCCATATCAAACCATTGATAGGGATTCCGGCTTCTCCACGACTAAAGAAAGTATCCCACAAACGCAAGCTCCCGGCATTCAGGTGTTGCATAGCTGTTTCCAAACCGAATAACATGGAAGGATAATCACGAAGTGCTTCTTTATCGAGCACCCCGTCATGTTCCAAGCGACGACATGCTTCACGCAACACCGTTTCATAATCCGATCTATCATCACAACTCAATACAGGCAGGGGAGCACACTCTCCTACTCCGCACTTTCCCGTGAGCTTATCTTCGAGCACCACATACCACACGTTTCTTGTGGTATATACTCCGCGCGAAGTCCCCGCAGGTTGCTTGAAGTGCAGTGTGCGGGGAATTATCTTTGTTTGATACGACATACAGATTACGGCAACTTAGGATATTTATTGAAATCGGGTTTACGCTTTTCGAGGAACGCTTTTCCGCCTTCCTGTGCTTCGTCCGTTAAATAATAAAGCATGGTAGCATCTCCGGCAAGCTCCTGAATGCCTGCTTGTCCGTCGAGTTCGGCATTCAGTCCGGCTTTAATCATGCGGAGTGCCAACGGACTGTGTTGCATCATTGTTTCCGCCCATTCCACCACTTCATCTTCCAAACGGTCGAGCGGAACGACTTTATTTACCAATCCCATATCCAATGCTTCCTGTGCGGAATACTGACGGCAAAGAAACCAGATCTCACGGGCTTTCTTCTGCCCCACGATACGTGCAAGGTAAGACGAACCGAATCCGGCATCAAAGCTACCCACCTTTGGTCCTGTTTGCCCGAAGATTGCATTCTCCGAAGCAATCGACAGATCGCAAACCACATGAAGCACATGTCCGCCACCAATAGCATACCCGTTTACCATGGCAACAACAGGTTTCGGAAGAGAACGGATTTGCTTCTGAACATCGAGCACATTCAAACGGGGAACTCCGTCGGTGCCCACATATCCTCCACGACCTTTTACGTGCATATCCCCACCACTGCAAAATGCTTTGTCTCCGGCTCCGGTAAGAACTACTACATTAATATCTGCACATTCGCGACAGATGTAAAGCGCATCGCTCATCTCCGAAACTGTTGTCGGGGTGAAAGCATTACGATAACGTTCGCGGTTAATCGTGATCTTTGCTATACCGTTATAGAAGTCGAAAAGAATCTCCTTGTACTCCTTTATTGTTTTCCATTCTCTCTGTGCCATATCTTTATTTATTTTTTAGGTTATGATAATATGCTCTGAATACGTCTGCGCTTATATCCCTGTCTGTCACTACTTCCAACAACATGGGAGTACGCTTTTCACTCGTAAAACTGCGGAGAGCTTCTTCCAATTCTTCATTATTACATGCTTTTTGGTAAGGAATGCCCAAGGAAGACGCTACGCCTTCGGCACTGGTTTGGTGGGTTGCCGACACATACATCAAAGAGTCCTTTGCATCTTTCAAGCCCGGAATCTGACGGAATATTTCTCCACCGCTGTTATTTATCAGCAGAATGCGCAGGAAAGGGCTGATATGAGGATTCCATAATCCGTTCATGTCATAGAAGAAACTCAAATCTCCAATGACAAGGAAATTCAGTCTTTCATTCTCATCTTCCTCTTCATCGTCCATTCCGGCAGCAAAGCCTACGGCTGTGGACAACGAACCGTCAATGCCACTCGTGCCGCGATTGCAATAAACTTTCGTATGTTCCGGCAAAGGAAACAACTGGGCATTGCGAACTGCACTGCTGTTTGCCAGATGCAACACACTCCATGCAGGCATCTTCTTAAAGAAAGCCTTCATTACTCCCAAGTCCGAAAAGCTGAACTTGGTAAATTTCGCCGCCTTTTTGCTGACCGTATCCGAAGACTCACGCCAGTATTGCAAGAATTCTTCACGTGCTTCGGGGATGCAGTCTCCTCCATAACAAGGCATAAACACTTCATCCGCATAAGCTTCTATGACTGTGGTCAGGCAACGGAATGTATCTGCAATCTCGCCGTCTACCGATACATGCCAGTGCTCCACAGGAGGATTGTCGCGCAAGAACTGTTTCAAACGCTTTGACACAATGTGTCCACCTATGGTTATTATAATATCCGGAGTCAGGTAGTCATCATCGGGCTGTGCATACAACACTTCATCGAAGTTGGTAATGATACCTTCATACTGTTCGTTTGCCAAATGCTCTGCCAGCACAACAATTCCCTTATCCGCCAACCTTTTCAATGTAAACCGATCCAAATATGGGAGCTTTTGCTGCCCAATCACCAGCATAATATTCCGCTTCTCTCCGCTATATCTTCTGAACAAACCTTGCAACGACTGTATTCCGATACGTTTAATCTTTCGCACCGTCGGTAACTTTTCCCGAGTATATTGAAATAACGGCTCGCTGATGGGGACGTTTATATGAACAGGTCCGCAACCATGATGGTCTAATTCGAGCAACGCTTCATTAATCAAACGGTTGCAATACCACTCTTCTTCCTCATTGGAAGGCTCAGGCAGCGTAACCGACTTCCTCACCAACGAACCGAATACCCCGGGTTGGGGAAGCGTTTGTCCGTCCATCTGCCCTATCCACCCCGCAGGGCGGTCTGCCGATATAACCAACAAAGGAATCTTTTGATAAAAAGCCTCTGCCACCGCCGAATGAAGATTGAGCAACGCAGTACCCGATGTGCAGCACACCGCAACCGGAAATCCTGTTTTCTGGGCAAGCCCCAAAGCAAAGAACCCGGCACTACGTTCATCTGTTACCGAATGACATTTAAAGTCCGGGCACGAAACCAACGTGTGAACAATAGGCGCATTGCGCGAACCGGGACATACAACTACATTCTTTATCCTATGCGCATACATCAGCGCTACCAACTGTAATATGTTATCTTTATCAGAATACATTTTCTTTTGTTATTAGTTTCAACATCGTTTTCATTTTCTCTTGTGTCTCCTTCCATTCGGAATCCACATTCGAAGAAGGCAATATGCCCCCTCCTGCATAGATAGTCAGCAAATCCTTACCTATATTCATGCAACGCAGGTTCACATACAAATCTGTCTTTGCGGCAGGTTGCAGCCAACCGATGAATCCGGAATAATATTTCCGTTCATACCCTTCGTTTTCAGGGATAAATGCAATAGCCTTGTCCTTAGGTATTCCACATACGGCAGGCGTAGGATGCAGCAACTCAAGTACATCCCCCAGCTTTTCGGGGCAAGGCAAAGTAAAATAGAAATCAGTTTTGAGATGTACCAACTTACCTGCCTGCGCCGTGTATGGGCCTTCTTCCTTAGCCGCAATCTGCAAAGAGTTCAGTTGCTTGCGTATATATTCCACAACAACCGCTTGTTCGTGCTTGTTCTTCTCACTCCACTCACGCGGGATGCGGTTGTTTTCTATAAACATAGTACCCGCCAAAGCTACCGTGTGCCACAGCTCTTTATTTCCCGAAAGCAGAATCTCCGGCGTACTGCCCAACCACAGACCTGTATGGGGAGTATAGCAAAGATAAACAAACGCACGGGGATAGGATTCGCACGCTTCATTAAAAACATCGGCTACGGGAAGACCTTTTTGCAGTTTACAGTTTAACGGACGTGAGAGTACAAGTTTCTCGAATTCGCCATTGCGCAGAGGATGAATGAAAGCCTCGAACGCATCGGCATATCGCTCATAATCTTCCAATGTTTCTCCCGCTTCCACTTTCCCGGATGCATCATTATCCGATTGCAAGAAAGGTAAGTTCAATTGCGTAATCTTGCCGGACAAATCTTCCCATCCTGTTGCAGAAATATCAGGTTGAATGAGAAGTAAGGGACAATCTTCCGTTTGAATGAAAGGAGCAATCACAAAACCACATTCACCATTCAAAGCCGGCATGTTTTCAAAACGCCTGACTTCACCCATAGTTTGCACCTTGCAGATTATCTCTTTCTTCCACGGTAATCTGTATATGGCAAAGCTCATTCCTGCCTCTATCAGTGCATTCAGTTGGTTGTTTATGTAGGTTTGCTCAATCATTTTATTCATATAAGCGTGCAAAGGTAGTTATTTTCTGTCACATTACACACCGATGTCAAGCACATTTAAAAGGATAGCTAAGTGCATTTATGCTTATAAGTAAATCATTTTATCCTTAAACTTATATAACTTGACAACTGTCAATTATTAACTTGACAGTAGTCAATTATATACTTGACAGCTGTCAAGTTAATAATTGACAGTTGTCAAGTTACTTAATAAATAGGAGAAACAGACTTAACCATGCTGTATTATTACTTAAGCTCAGCCCATAAAATTGCTTAGATATAAAAAGAAAAAAGCCATGATAAGAGTATGTTAGCTCTTATCATGGCTTAAAAAATTGTATATAATAAAGTGTTTGTTTGCTTAGAAGCGATAATCTAAACCAATACCGAATACTTTGTTTGTACGGGTGAATACGTCTGTTCCGGGAAATGCTTGCCCGTTATATTTATCCATATTCTTGGTATAATCTTCATAATTCGTCCAGAAATAGGCAACATTAATCTTTAAATCTTCTGTTAAATTGAAGCCTGCTCCAAAACCAAACGAATAAGAACTGGTAGTGAAACTCATATCTGACATATAATCATCTCCCAAACCGTACTTAGTACGTTGCATACCAGCACTCACTTGTGCCCATTTGCAAACATCCCATTCGATACCACCTAAATATTCATTGGTACCCTGAGTAAGGAAATCTTGTTTATTGTTTGCCATTTTAGCATGAGTATCAAAGAAGTGATGATAACCCACAGAAGCACGCAATACAGGGAGGATTTCGTAAGAAACACCAACTGTCAGCAAGCTCGGAATATCATGAGGAGTATTTACACCGTTCTTAAACAAACCTGTATCATCTACTTTTGTTTTATTCTCCACGTTTAGTTTTGTGTTGAATTCATACTTCACGCCTACATTCCACTTGTTCATCTTGAAATCAACACCCAAGATCGGAGTAACTCCCCATCCTGTTTGATCGCAATCCAAGTTCTTATCGGCAGTTTGTTCTGCAACTCCCGTAGCCGTCTTTGCTAATTCAGTATATTTTGCAGCTTCTACCGTGTTACCAGCAGCCAAATATGCTGCGGCAGCCTGTGTAGCTTTTTCTGCTGCAGCAGAAAAGTATTTATTCAAGTTCACCATAGTCTCGCCTCCATTTATGTTTGCCTGAATATCACGAATATGTCCTTCATATCCATTGCTTACGTAATTCATACGAACCCCGGCAAAAGCAGAAAGATAATCGGTAATCTTATATGTTGCTCCCAACTGAAGACCAAAGATATATTGCTTTCCACGCATATAACTGTCTACCGAATACCTAGTTGCATCTGTATAACCGTTTTCTTTCAATAAATAAGGAATCATAGCCACCTGAGACTCAAAAGAACCAAGTCCTTCATTGAAAGTAGCCTTACCACCACCACCGGTGATAGCAAAACCTCCTGAAAATGCCCAGTTACCTTTCTTATAGGCTGCTTGTACACTCGGAATAAAAGGAGCGGACGCCTCGCCTTCATATACTTTAGTTGCATTACCACCAAAACCTGCAAAAGGTTTAAATGTAGAAGTAATGGTACGAGTTTGAAATGCACTCTGTCCATTCAAAGATATATGGAAACCGTCTTTTTTGAGGAAAGCAAGTCCTGCGGGATTGGAATATACGGCATCGATTTCGATAGATGCATCACGTGCCGGGTTTCTTAAAAAAGCAATGTTCTGATTAGTGTTAGTCAATAACCCACCTGCGAAAGTTGAGATTGAAACAATTAGCAACACGATGCTAATCAAAGATTTTTTTCTCATTTTTACTATATTTAAATTAATTCGGCGCAAAGGTATAACAAATATGCACACGAGCAATACGTTTGTGCAACTATTTTCATTCAACCCCATTCATTTGAAATTGTTTCATCTGAAACGAACTATCATTTCAGGCTCAGAAGATGTATAAACGCCATATATTATTTATCTTTGCTTCAACATTTACTCTCCCTTATTTGTTAAATATAAAAACATAACACTATGGCTTACAAAATCGCTTTCTTTGGTACGAAACCTTATGACGAAAAGTCATTTGATAAGGTAAATGAGAAATACGGATTCGAAATTAAATACTTTAAAGGACACTTGAACAAGAACAATGTCATGCTTACGCAAGGAGCCGATGTTGTTTGTATCTTTGTAAACGACACGGCAGATGCGGAAGTTATTCAGGCAATGGTTGACAATGGGGTGAAAGTCCTTGCCCTGCGATGTGCAGGCTATAACAATGTAGACCTCAATGCTGCAAAAGACAAACTTACCATTGTTCGTGTCCCGGCTTATTCTCCTTATGCAGTAGCCGAATATACCGTTGCATTGATGCTTTCATTGAATAGAAAGATTCCACGTGCCACTTGGAGAACCCGTGACGGTAACTTTTCCCTTCATGGACTAATGGGATTCGATATGCACGGGAAAACCGCAGGTATCATCGGAACAGGTAAGATTGCTAAAATTCTTATTCAGATTCTCAGAGGCTTCGGCATGAATATTCTGGCTTATGATGTTTATCCGGATTATAATTTCGCCCGTGAACATCAAGTAGTTTATACCTCTCTGGACGAACTCTATCATAGTTCTGACATTATATCCCTTCATTGCCCATTGACAGATGCAACCAAATATCTGATAAATGATTATTCTATCAGCAAGATGAAAGACGGAGTAATGATTATCAATACGGGGCGCGGACAGCTTATTCATACCAATGCTCTGATTGAGGGATTGAAGAATAAGAAAATAGGCTATGCCGGGCTGGATGTATATGAAGAAGAAAACGAATACTTCTATGAAGACAAATCGGACAGAATTATTGATGACGATGTGCTTGCCCGTTTGCTGTCTTTCAACAACGTAATCGTTACTTCCCATCAGGCTTTTTTCACTAAGGAAGCCATGCATAACATTGCCGAAACAACGTTGCAAAACATCAAAGACTTTGAAACAGGAAAGGTTCTTGAGAATGAAGTGAAACCATAGGACAAGAAATAAAAAACGGGGATTTACCTACCGCCGTAGAATCCCCGTTTACAAAGTAGAGAAATTATAATCCCAACAACTCGTCAAACTTCTGTGCTGTCTCAGCATTCGAAGGACGAGACATATTTGCCGAGATAATCTTACCATCTTTATCGAGAAGGATAAAGCGTGGTATACCTGTAATCATATAATCATCCATGAAAGCAGCTTTGTTTCCGATGTGCAACTGAACACCTTTCAGTTCATCTTTAGTTACCATCTTCTTCCATGCCTCTTTATCTTGGTCGCAAGATAAGCTGACAAACTCAATATCTTTACCATGATACTTTTCCTCTAATTTCTTTAAATGAGGAATCTCTCCACGGCAAGGACCGCACCATGTAGCCCAAACGTCAATATATACAAACTTACCTTTCAAATCGGCTAAAGATACCATCTTACCTTCCATGTTTTCACCTTCGAATACAGGTGAAGGCTGTCCGCTGACAATCTTTCTCCATTTATCGCATAACTTATTAAATGCTTCGATCTTCTTAGTATCTTTTACGTTCTTATTAAAATCAGCAATAGCAAAATCAGCATTGTCAATGCCGTTACTCTTTACATAGTTCACCACGCTGAAGTTAGTCAAATACTCTTTCAACACAGGATCTTGTACATTGTCATTAATATACTGCAACTGGCATTTCACCAATTTATCTGAAGTTTCTGCCTTTTCACCATTCAAACCTAAACTTGAAATAGCATTAGTAAGGAACTCTTTGTACTCAGTTAAATTCAAAAGATTAGCATCCAGTATAGTCAGGTCTTTCAAACGTTTGTAATAAGCTTCAGATGCTTTAAAAGCTTCTTTCTTTGTTACATATGGGTGATAAACCGGATAAAGAGGAAGTCCTGCATAAGAAAAGTATTTCACACGTTCTTTTTCCTGTTTAACAAAATCGGCAGGTAATTTAGCAGCTTCCAGAACTTGCAGGTTAGCATTATAAATACTATCTGACTTTTGCATATAAGCAGCTTCTTCAGTACCCGCATCATTAAAACTCAGTCCTTTCAGTTTGCCATCATTCAGATAAGTATTAATTTGAGCCCCGGGACCTTCGAAAGATATATTCTTCCACATGGTCTTTCCATCGAATGACATAGTTAAGTCCTTTTTAGGATCAAGATACAAATTACGGCTTCCACGACCATGTTTCACTGTTACGTATTGAGGTTCAAACCCATTTAGTTCGATAGAACCGTTACCGTTTGCATCAACCGTAATTTCTTTTTTCTCTTTGTTACTAAAAACAAGTTCAACTTTATCGCCAGCCTGATTAGTAACTTTCACTTTAACAACAGCAGCATCTGCTTGAGCCATGCTCAGCCCAAGGCCAAGCATAGCTATCAAAGATAATTTCTTCATTCTTATTTATTTTCTAATTGAATACCATCCAAACAGAACCAAGCAGGAGTTCTCATATTACCACTGGCATCTTTATCTGATGAATCTAAGTAGAATACTACTTTATCTACGGTGCCTAAAGAGGTAAGATTCATTGGAGTCCAGTCATTGACAACATAATTATATTGAGGATGTTCCGGATAAACTCCTCTCATACAAGCTAAATCAAAAGTTGTTTGTCCTGTTTCTTTTCCATCTCTAAACCCTTTTGCAGTCAAACGAAAATAATTAGTATTTGTCTTTTCAGTTGAATACATTTTAGTAACCCCTCCCGGAACGTAAGAATGCCATATGCCTTTAGGCTTACTTGGAATATTTGGATTTTCTTCAGGTTTTTCTTCTGTTCCATAAGTATCACCATAATATGTTGCCAAATAACACCATGTAGTATTAGATATTAATACATGCTTGATTACAGAAGGTTGCTCTAAAGTAAAATAAGCATCATCACCCTTTACATGGCACACTGCATAAGTTTCAGTACTATTAATACCATAAGTATACACACTATAACGAATCGAATCTATAGAATTTTCATCATTATTCCAAACAAAAGAACGTAAAGACCGATTACTATAACAAAATCCAGCCTCCAACTGTCCGTTAACCGCCTTTACTGTATTAAAGTGTATTCCCTGAGAATCAAAACCTCCCTCAGGAATTTTGTGAGTATATTTCTCATCCAATTTCAATTCATTCAATGTTATAACAGTAGGATATGGAACAAGCACTTCCAAATCATCACTGCAAGAAACGAATGTCAATAAGGCTACTACAGCCATAATCAAATATTTTTTTCTCATTGTGTTCATTTATTCATTAATAATCATATTATTTATTACCTAAACCCGGATTCTGAATGACTTCATTATCGTGAGCTTTTATTTCGTCATCCGGAATCGGCCAACAGTACTGATCGGTTGTATAACTAATGTCATTTCCTTTCAACTTTTTTAGCCAAGTACTTCCATCCTTTTCAAAACGAATGGAAGCAAACCATTCTGTTTCATTCTCCATGAATAACGTTACTACATATTCTTTGAAAATAGCATCCATCAATTCCTGATAAGTTGTCGGCATAGGTACAGGTTCTAATTTAGGAATAAGGTACTGTGAACGCATATCATTCAAAGGTTTCAAGGCACTAGCAATATCAGACGGATTAGTACGTGCTAACAATTCGGCTTTCATTAAATAAAGTTCTGCATAACGGAACACATAAGAACAAAATTTATCTTTACTATTTTTACCTCTACCCTCACGATACAATTTCGTTAAAACTGTTCCTTTTACTCCCGCATCTACTTGCCATTGCTGAGGTCCGTAAGCTTCACCAATAATATAGTCATGACGAGGATCCTCTTCCAGCCATTCCGTAGGAATATCCGCAAACTCTTTATCATCAAATAATCCGGCAGAATAAGGATATTCATAACTTCCTGAACCCCACGCTGAAGCCGCAGCATCTCCCAAATAGCGACAGAATAATAATTCATTAGAATCCCATGCCTTACTATACAAATCATCAATATTACTTTCCATCTTGAATATAGCAGGAGCAGTATCCATTACATCCTGTACAAGAGCTAATGCTTTAGCATAATCACCTTCCCAAGCACGAACTAATAATAACTTAGCATGCATCACTTTTGCAAATTCTTTGGATACATAACGAGGAGTCTCATAAGTACCTAAGTTATTTTCTGCATATTCAAGATCATCAATAATATATTGATAACTATCCCCCACTGAAATACGATCAACCATTAGATTTGTCAAATTGGCAGGTTGATCCCGATAAATAATTCCATAAGGAGAATCAGCCTTATCAAACCAATGAGCAAAATACCACATAAGCTGCAAGTTCATAAATCCTCTAAAACAACGTGCCTCTGCTATCAATGCATCTTTAGCTTTATCAGAAGGAAATTTGGAAGCATCGGCTGCTGATATTGCAAATATAGCAGCATTAGCTCCGTTTATACATTTATATAAATCTTGCCATATACTAGAAGTAATTCCCTCATTTCCTTGATAGTATGCCATTTTCTCAAACATAGAATTAGCTGGCCATAATCCTGTTTGAGTTGCTAAATTAGTATAAATATATCCACCTAAATTTGAACTATATTCATATTGAGAATACATTCCATTCACAATATTTTTAGCGGAAGAATAGTCAGTTACAACATTCTCTATTGTTTGCTCATGTTTAGGCATTTCAGTAAGAAAATCATCACACGAAACACAAAAAAAAGCACAAAGCAAACTGATTAAATATATCTTTTTCATCATTTTCAAGTTCTATTATTTAAAGGTAAATTTAAGACCTACATTAAAAGTACGGGCAGCCGGATAATAACTATTATCAGTTCCATAGCCATACAATGCTAAATTACCGTTTGAAGTATAATTACCCTGCGGATCCATTCCTGGATAAGGAGTAATAGTAAACAAATTGGTTGCTTGGAAATTAGCTTCTATGCCTTGTACTAAACTATTCTTAAACCACTGTTGAGGCAAACGATATGAAATATTCAATGCACTCAAACGTAAATAAGAAGCATTATGTAACCAACGATTAGTAAAAACATCATTTCCACCTGCGACCAAAAGGCTTATATTCGGATACTTCGCGCCTTCTCCATTTAAAGAATAATTATCTAAAATATAACTCGGAGCATTATAACTATTAGGACGCATATTACTAGTTTCACTTTCCCAGAAACGTTTTCCTCCTACAGAATAGGTAAATGTCAAATTAGCCATTAACCCCTTCCAATATAAAGTAGTACCAAAACCTCCGAAACAATCAGGATTAGAGCTACCCAATATCATACGATCACCATCTGCTGTAATTTTTCCATCACCATCCAAGTCCATCACATAAATATCTCCGGCAGCTTCTGTATAAGATGTACGATACCCTTCAGCTTTACCAGTCGACACATTTATAGGTTTTAATCCATAAACTTCTTCATTATTTGCAAAAAAACGTCCGGCATCCAAATATCCATAAAAAGTACCTAATTCACCTCCTTCTTCCAATCTAAATTTGTCATAAGAACCACCACCTATATATTTATTAATACCATTTAGTTTTTCTACTTTTCCTTTATTCTTCGCTATATTAAAATTCACTTCCCAAGTTAAATCATTTGCCTTTATCACATCTACTCTAACATCAAATTCAATTCCTGTATTACTTACAGCCCCAACATTTTGAGTTATTGAACCAAATGAAGAAGATGTAGGAATTGGCTTACTATACAACAAATTATCTACATACTTGCGATACCATCCCACACTACCGCGAATCCGATCATTCCAAAATCCATAATCAAGGCCTACATCTGTTTGTCTTTGAGATTCCCACTGCAACAAGTCATTGCCAATAGAACTCTGAATAATACCCGGTCTATCATTGTAAGTATTTGATCCCATTGATGTTACAAAATCATAATTCCCTAAATTTTGAGAGCCGGTCAATCCTACAGAAGCACGTAATTTCAAATAAGTAACATACGGTTTTAAACCTTTCATAAAATCTTCCTCCGTCATAATCCAAGCCAAAGCTCCTGAGGGGAAATATCCCCAACGTGAATCTTTACCAAAACGAGAAGAACCATCCATACGATAAGTAGCAGTCAACAAATAACGATTATTATACTTATATTGCAAACGAGCAAAAGCAGATACCAAAGAATTAACAGATTCACCACTTTTCATCCCACTTCTAAAAGCAGCGCTTCCCAAATCTGTTTGAATATCATCATCTGGAAAATTCTGTCCAGTTGCCGATAAATAATCATTCCAATTTCGTTCTACAGAATGACCTAATAACGCTTGAACATCATGTTTACCCATTGTCTTATAGAATGTTAATAAGTTATCCCAAACCATCGTATAATATTGAGTAGCTCTTTGAGTTCCTTCATTTATATCATCTGAATAGAAAGCACGTGTATGAGTTTCATCTTTTACATTCGCATAAACAATATTTCCTGTTGTACGGAACTTTAAAAATGGAAGAATATTATATTCCAAAAATAGAGATCCATTTAAGTTACGTGAAGCACTTTTGTTAATATCTAATAATTCAAACAATGGATTTTTCTGGAATAAACTGTACATATTAATTTCTCCATTTTCATCATAAGCCGGATAATCTGAACGCATTTTTAGAATTCTACTTATCATATTATCCTTGTTATTTACTGTACGAGAAGAAGCATCCATATTCAAACCGAACTTCAATTTTTCACGAACTGTACCTTCAAAGTTAAAACGAGCACCAAAATACTCCGAATCGCTACCCTTTACAATACCATCCTGATTCTTATAATTAATAGAGGCATAATAAGAATTACTTTTACTACCTCCACGTAAAGACAAATTATAATCTTGAGTTAAAGCATTCTGAGTCATCATACCCCAATAATCCTCATTTCCATTACCATAAGCAGTATCCATAAAAAGATCCCGTAAATCTTCTTTTCCCCATTGACTCGTATTGATCTGTTTAAATTTATCTTCATCAATATAGCCTGAGGCCCCATATCTTCTACCATAACGATAACATTCATCAATAACTGCCTGTTTAGACAATATCTTATATTCATCAGCAGTCATACTTCTAAACTTATTCGTATTAAGAACCTGCCATCCAACTCGACCACTAAACTCAACAGTTGGTTTCATTCCTTCTGCACCAGACTTCGTTGTTACAATCACAACGCCATTGGCAGCACGAGAACCATATATAGCTGTTGCAGATGCATCTTTTAAAATATCAATACTCTCTACATCATTTAAATTCAAATTATATAGAGTATTAGAAACATCACCAGAAGTAGTATCAGTATATTGAGGAACTCCATCAATAATCCATAATGGTTGTCCATCACCAGAAAGCGAAGACACACCACGAATAACGACAGAAACCGGAGATGTAGGAGAAGCAGATGAAATCATAACATTAACACCTGCAGCACGTCCCTGCAACATACCTTGAATATTGTTAGTCATTGGAGCAGCTTTCAACTCCGCTTGTCCAACACGTGAAACAGAGCCCGTTAAATCCTTGCGTTTAGAAGTTCCATAACCTGTTACAACAATTTCATCCAAAGCATTTGCCTCTGTTTTTAACTGAATATTCAAACTGCTCTTACCATTAATAGAAACTGTTTGAGTTCCCATTCCCACAAAGCTAACTAATAATTCAGCTTTCTTATCAGAAGAATAAGCTAAAGAGAAATGTCCATCAATATCCGTAATAGTACCAGTTTTTGTTCCTTTCAACATAACTGATGCTCCGGGAATAGGATCGCCATTCTCATCCTTTACAACTCCTTTTACCGTAGTTTTTGCTTGATCCGGGGAGAGCATGGTCTCCTTAATCAATGTCGATACCAAACTTTCTTCGGCTGATGCATCCAAAGAAAATTGTGAAAATAGACAAACCGATGCTAATGCCAATGCATTACAAAATTTGAACCCACCGATTTTCGCTTTCTTAACTTCATTCATAATTTGTGTTTTGTCTTTTTAAGGATGAATAAAAAATAACCGATTTCTTTAATATTCTCTATTTTTAATCATTAATAACAATTCGGTTGCAAATGTAATAAATATAGTGAAACTACAAACAAAATATGAAAATACTTTTTAAATAAATTTGTTAGTCAACTAACAAATTCATATAAATAAGTACAAAATGAGTTCATATTTAAAGCATAAAGGAGCAATTCTGTTACTTTTAAGTTTATTGACATATCAATTAGATAGTGTCTCTATCTCACGCATATATATAAAAATAAATCCGTGATTAATAATTAATCACGGATTACAACTATTTTCACAATTTATATGATATACAGCAACTTATATTATAAACACAAAAAGTATTCTTTATACTTACTTCAATAGTTCGTCAATTTTATCAACCAAGCTATTAAACTCTTTTTCGTTATATAGACGAGTCAATTTTACTATTTTGCCATCTCGATCAATTAAAACATTACGAGTGATACCAGAGTTACGTAATGCATATTTTGCATATATATCAGCTCCAGGATCCAATCCTAACGGATAAGTAACTCCTGTTTGTTTTGCAAAAGCAAGTACTTTATCAAGAGGCTCATCCCGATCTATTCCTATCAACACAAAATCAGGATTATTATTATGTTTCTGCCAAATATCTTTTTCAATGAAAGGCATTTCTTTACGACATACGCCACACCAACTTGCAGTGAACTGAAGCATTATAACTTTCCCACGAAGATCAGATAAGCGTATTTTCTTACCATCAGTAAGAGTTATTGTAAAGTCAGGAGCCTCATCTCCTATTTTCACAATATAACCCGTACTATCAGCAACAACTACATCCGATACTTTTGTCTGCTGTGCCTTTGATTGGAAAGCAATAGTCAAGAACAGTATTCCCAACATACATATTAAGCCTTTTCTCATACTTTTATATTATTTAGAATTATAAATATACTCCATTATAAACTCTTTAGGATAATCTGTTGCTACAATATCAACTCCTAACTCCATTGCCTTTTCATAATCTTTAGTTTTATCTTCAGAACCTAAGACTAAAGCTAGAATCTTCATATTATATTTCCTACATTTCTTTACAAGCTCAGGAGTCAAAATATTGATTTTAATTACAGCTATTCCAGGCTTCAACTCCATTGCCAATCTATCTAACGATTCCTCATCATGCATATAAACTTGTAATGATTTTACATCCGGAGCAATGGAAATGAAATGCTTCGCTATTTCTTCTGAATGAAATGCAAAACAACAATTTTCCCACATATCTTCTGAGTTGACTAAATCCAACAACTTATTTAAATCACCACTACGATAATCTATTGTAATTTTCAAGCCACTCCCTTTAGCTTTACGAAGCACATCTGTCAAACGTGGTACATGCTGGCCTTTAAATTCCTCTCCAAACCAACTCCCAGCATCTAATGTGTCAACATCAACTGAATACCAATCTTTTATATTTCCACTTCCATTCGTTGTTCTGTCAAGAGTCGCATCATGTAATATATAGAACACACTATCTTTACTTATACAAACATCGCATTCCATATAATCGACTTTATACCTAATGCAGGAATCTATTGATGCTAATGTATTTTCCGGAGTTATGGACATCATTCCCCTATGTCCGCTAACTAAAGGAGGCTGCTTTTCTTTTTTGCAAGAACTTATCATCAAAGATGTGCAAGCAAACAAAAACATCAATGAACTTAATAATAGAGTTCTTTTCATCATTTTGTTATATTTTTCAATAAATTGAGCAAATATAGCCACAATAATTCACAATTCCATCCATGTTAAAACAAAAAAAGAGACTCTGAATAAATCAAAATCTCTTTTCTCATCTAGGGGTGAAAGATGGGGCTCGAACCCACGACCTTCGGAACCACAATCCGACGCTCTAACCAACTGAGCTACGATCACCATGTTGCTCTTTTCTTAAGCGATGCAAAGATAGGTATTATCTTTTATTCTGCAAATATTTTAGGTAATATTTTATTCAAAAATATATTCTTTTATTTCCATATTGTGTTCATCAAACAGCCTTTTAGAATCCTTCTCAAAGATACTCAGCATATTAGCTTCCATTGGCATTAACTTCTCTTTTGGAAAAGAAACCGGATATAAAATAAACTTTTTCTTTCCATTAAGACTTGGACGGGAAGTCCACACCAGACGATAACCGCAATTATCTATTCTAACAATCCTATTTCGTTTCTTTAATTCCAACCAAAACATAGCCCCTCCGTCAGTTCTACGTACAGACATGTTCGAAATAAAATTACCTAAAGAATAAACTACTATATTTTCTTCAAACGAATCATTACGTTTACGCCGTTCCATAGGTTGAAGCACATGAGGATGCGAACCGATTATATGGCTCACACCTTGTGCCAAAAGCCAATCAGCAAGTTCTTTTTGTTCTCTGTCAGGCATTGATTGATATTCTATTCCCCAATGAATACATACAACAATAGCATCGGGACGATAGCTTTTCGACTTCACTATATCACGCTTCATTACTTCCTTATTAATATAATTCACGACATTAGGAAATTGTACTTCAATACCGTTAGTACCGTAAGTGTAATTCAGCAAAGCAATGCGGAAACCATTCTTATTTATTAATAAAGGAGTGTTTTCACCACGCATTTCCTTATTCATATAGGTACCGATATGTGGTATCTTCAAAGAATCAAGCATCATAATAGTACGCTCCATTCCTTTCTTACCCGTATCAAGACAATGATTATTGGCCGTCAACAATATATCAAAACCGGCATCCTTTATCGCATACAAATACTCATCAGGAGCACTAAAAGCGGGGTACCCCTTATATGGCTTTCCTCCAAAAGTCACTTCAAGATTAGCAATTGCCACATCCGCCCTACTAATTTCTTCTTTTACATATTTAAAGCAGTCAGTATAATCATACCTCCCTTCACAGTTTTTTGCTACATCAATTTGTGCCTTATGCTGCATTAAATCTCCGGCAAAAAGTAAGGTTATCTTCTCTTGTGAATAAGAGAAAACAGCTACAAATATGAAAATAAGAAAAAAGTAAATCGGTTTCATGGAAAGTTGATTTACGCAAATAAAGAAAAACAATAAGGGCAGACTCATGCCTGCCCTTATAATAATATAGGTAATTACTTATAAATTTCTTTCTTACCTGCTAAAAGAGTATTCCGCATCAGCGAAACAATAGTCATAGGTCCTACTCCACCGGGAACAGGAGTAATAAAGGAACACTTCGGAGCTACTTCATCAAACATCACATCACCCGTTAATTTAAAACCGGACTTTTTTGAAGCATCCGGAACACGGGTTGTACCAACATCTATCACCACCGCTCCTTCTTTTACCATATCTGCTTTCACAAAGTTAGGCTGTCCCAATGCAGCAATGATAATATCCGCTTCACGGCATTCTTTAACCAAGTCCTTAGAGCGACTATGACAAACAGTAACCGTAGCATCTCCCGGATAAGCCTTCTGCATCATCAACATAGCCATTGGTTTGCCCACAATGTTACTTCTTCCGAGCACTACGCATTTCTTTCCGGAAGTTTCTATCTTATAACGTTTCAACAATTCCAGAATTCCATTCGGAGTAGCCGATATATAACAAGGTAATCCGATAGACATGCGTCCGACATTGATAGGATGAAAACCATCTACATCTTTACGGTAATCAATTGTTTCGATAACCTTCTGTTCCGAGATGTGTTTAGGGAGTGGCAACTGTACAATAAAACCATCCACATCTTTATCCTCATTCAGTTCCTTTACTCTTCTTAAAAGTTCTTCTTCAGTTACATCTGCTTCATAACGGATCAAAGTCGATTTGAAACCACATGCTTCGCAAGCTTTTACTTTGGCAGCAACATAAGTTTCGCTACCTCCGTCATGTCCCACAAGAATGGCTGCTAAATGAGGACGTTTACCTCCTCTAGCCAAAAGTTCAAGAACTTCAAAGGCTATCTCCTTCTTTACTTGCTCTGAAATAGCTTTTCCGTCTATTAATGTCATAAGCTACTGTGTTTTTATAGGATTATTTTTTCATTTTAGGCATCAGCTTCGCTGCTTTACTTGAAGTAACCATTTTCATCATTTTGCGAGTCTGATCAAATTGCTTCAATAAGCGGTTTACTTCCTGGATAGTAGTTCCACTACCTTTAGCAATGCGTGTACGGCGTGAACCGTTCAGCAATTCCGGGTTAGAACGTTCCGCAGGAGTCATTGAGTAAATAATTGCTTCAATACTCTTGAAAGCGTTATCGTCAATATCAATATCCTTGATAGCCTTACCTACTCCCGGAATCATAGAAGCCAAATCTTTCAGATTACCCATTTTCTTAATCTGAGCTATCTGAGCAAGGAAGTCATTGAAATCAAATTGATTCTTGGCTATTTTCTTTTGCAAACGCTTTGCTTCTTCTTCATCATATTGTTCCTGAGCACGTTCTACCAAAGAAACAATATCACCCATACCCAAGATACGGTCTGCCATACGTTGAGGGTGGAATTGATCTACCGCATCCAGCTTTTCACCTGTACCGACAAACTTAATCGGCTTGTTAACAACCGAACGAATAGAAAGAGCCGCACCACCACGGGTATCACCATCCAATTTGGTAAGTACCACACCGTCGAAATCCAAACGATCATTAAATTCTTTAGCAGTATTTACAGCATCCTGACCTGTCATCGAGTCAACAACAAACAAAATTTCATCCGGTTGGATAGCCGCCTTAATAGCTGCAATCTCATTCATCATTTGTTCGTCTACGGCCAAACGTCCGGCTGTATCGACAATTACCAAATCATATCCTTTTGCTTTAGCTTCTTTTATGGCATTTTGAGCAATACTTACAGGATCTTTGCTGTCTATTTCCGAATAAACAGGAACTTCCACCTGTTCTCCCAATACTCTCAACTGTTCGATAGCAGCAGGACGGTAAACGTCACAAGCTACAAGTAGAGGCTTCTTGCTACGTTTGCTTTTCAGCATTTTTGCAAGCTTACCGGAGAAGGTGGTTTTACCGGAACCTTGTAAACCGGACATTAAAATAACAGCAGGATTACCTTTCAAATCAATATCCACAGTTTCACCACCCATCAACTGAGTTAACTCATCGTGAACGATTTTCACCATTAACTGACTTGGCTTCACCGCTGTCAATACATTCTGTCCCAATGCCTTTTCTTTTACAGTATCAGTAAAAGTTTTAGCTACTTTATAGTTTACGTCGGCGTCTAAGAGAGCTTTACGCACATCTTTCAACGTTTCCGCCACATTAATTTCGGTGATTTTTCCTTCACCTTTCAGAATCTTAAACGACCTCTCAAGTCTGTCACTTAAATTATCGAACATATCTTAATCTTATTATATTACTTTAGTTAGGGACGCAAAAATACAAATTTATTACGGACTTTATATCTTTTTATTCTGCCATTTTGCTTTTTTGAGATAAATATAACTCGTAATCAGCAAGAAGGAGTAATAAATAATCTCTGTACCGAAGCAAATCTCTACGGGAGCCTGCATATAAAGCCCCACAAAAAAGACATAAGACACATAAATAACCAGAGTTATCATTTCCAGCAATAATGCGGAACGTGTGTTTCCTGTCCCGGAAATTCCATTAAAGAACACATTCGCCACGGAAGCCACCAACATGGCTACACAGATAACATACACCGAACTTACAGCCTCGGTTATCAATGTCTGATCGTTAGTATACACAGATAATATGGCATGGGGGAACAATGCCGTAAATGCCACGCAACACAACATGATAATAAACGATAGCTTGGCAATCTTCCTGATAATAGAAACGACCTGATTCACTCCACCGGCCCCGATAGCATTACTTACAAACGAGTTTGTTGTGGTTGACAGTGAACTGACCGGAATCAACATGACAATATACACGCTTCTCACAATGTTGGCAATAGCCAACTGACGTTCTCCCAAGCGCTCCACTGCCACAAAGAATACAAACCATGTACCCATTGAAAGGAAATATTGCAACATGGTAAAGCAGGAGATATTAAGGATTCTCATCAATAACTCCGGATTGAAAGAGCGTAAATGATTTAATCCGTATTTCTTCAAATCAACTGTCACATAAGTATATATCATAAAGAAGAGAATGGAACTTCCCTCTGCAATAACCGAAGCAATAGCTGCCCCCTTAATACCCATTTCCGGGAAACCAAACTTACCAAATACAAGTACATAATCAAGTATCACATTAGTGATAGCCATTACCACAGCATTGATAGTCAACACTTTTGTTCGTGTTATACCAATGTAAAGAGCACGGAACATCACATTTACGAAAGAGAAAAAGAATCCGTAGATACGCCAGTCTATAAACTCCATCGTTCCTTCCAACACCTTTTCCGATGAAATCATGACGCCCATAATATCCTGTGCAAAGGCTCTCGACAAACCGAAAAGCAATGCTGCCATTGCCAACAGGAAGAAAACACCCTGTATCATCACCGGACCTACATCCTGATAACGTCCTTCCCCGTTTCTGCGGGCAATGACAATTTGTGAACCCGTACTAAATCCGAAAGCTATCGTGAAGATACAGATATAGTAAAGCCCACCCATGGCGGATGCACCAAGCGCTACCTCTCCAACTCTACCGAGAAAGGCTGTATCGGTCACATTTATAACATTTTGCGCCAGCAAACTTAAAAGTATAGGATAACTGACGTTCCATATTTGTTTATTAGTATACATACCAAAAAAGTTTAGGGATTCAAAAAGGGCACAAAGGTACAACTTTTCCTTCAATTCCTTTATGAGTCTTATGTCCGAACCATAATAATTAACTTTTTTATGCTGAATAAGGGAGTAGTATTCAAATTTAATCTTTACTTTTATGGCAATAAACTAAAGACAGTCATTCTTCCATGACACACAAAAAGATAGTAAGAATAACAGCTGCGGGAGCTTTAATAATCTTTTTTATCGGCATCTGCTTCTTTTTCTTCAGCAAACTGCAAGCTCAGAAAGAAGAAGCGGCTACGGATTTATATGCTTCCGTTCCAAGAAACTGCACGGCTATCATAGAAACCGGAAGAATTTATAACCTCATCAGCGAGCTTTCCGACTTCCGGCAAACCGCCCATACTCCTCCCATTCCTGAGATTTCCCCTCTCTTTTCCTTATTAAAGCAAAACCTAACTGCCGGCGAAGGGAAAAGTTTAGGAAAGAAAATCGACAAAATATTGATTAGCTTTCATTCACCCGATACAGATAGTAAAAACCAAGTTGTTTATTGCAGATTAATATCTTCTGTAAACGAACAAACAGAAACGCTTATCGGCAATGTACTTTCGCCTTTTCCTCCTAAGAAATATATCTATAAAGGAAAAGAAATCATTATTTATCCTCTGAAAGATTCGGAATTTATCGCCTGTTATTCTTCCGATGGATTTTTAGCAATGAGCTATCAAAAGAAACTTATCGAGAAAGTCATAGACACGCGCCTGTCCGGTAAATCTATTTTAAAAGACAGGACTTTTACCCATTCCAAAGACAGCAAAAGGGTAAATACCACAGCTTCATTTTATGTTCGTTATCCACAATCGGACAAATGGACTGAATTTGACATAAAGTTAAGTGATAAAACCGTTTATATATCAGGTATATGTAACGCCAACAGTAACGAACAAGAACCAATTTATATCCCTTCAGACAAAAAGCTGCCCCGATTCACTGTTTACTTATATCAAACAGCATCCCGGCAAGACAGTATTCTTCCGGAAAACAGAGTTCATTGTTTATTTTATGCGGATGATACAAACAAGCAAATGCAAGGCATTGACTATTTACCAATAACAAACACAGAAGAAGCAGAAAAACTTAAAGCAAACCTGAAACAGTTCCGCTTCTACAAAACAAAGGACAGATGGTACACCATCTATAATATGAAAGACCAATATGCCTGTTTCTATAAAGATGCTCTGGTGGTTGCTCCTAAAGATTCATGTATCTACAATTATATCTGCAACATGGAGCGGGAAGATACATTGGAGTTGAATTGCTCTTACCAACAAATGCTTTCCAATGTAAACGAGAAATCGGATATGTTTCTGTTTGCCAATTTAGCAGACATTCTCAATCAACCTTCTTCTGCTGCACTGCAAATACCCGGTTTCTTTTTCCGGCATAAAGAATATTTCAAGCATTTTATGATGACTTTGCAGCTTATTTACTCAGATGGCAAACAGTCTGTCAACATAGTGCTTCACTCTATTACCAAACCGTCATAAGCAAAGTGTACATTCTCCGGCAACAATTTCTCCGCCCCGGCATGTAAACCAATGTGATGGCTCATGTGGATGAAATATGTTTGCTTTGCTCCGATCCGCTTTGCGTTCTCCAAAGCCTGTTCCAGATTTTGATGTGTCATGTGCGATTCTATCCGCAAAGCATTCATGATAAGTACATCCAGTCCTTTCAGCTTTTCATATTCTTCTTCGGGCATTGTCAGCATATCGGTGATATAAGCAAAATCATTGATACGGTATCCCAAGATAGGCAAACGCCCATGCATCACTCTTATGGGAGTGACCTGCACCGAACCTATATTGAAAGGTTTATCGGGTTTCACATTCATCAACGATATTTTAGGTACTCCGGGGTATTTATGTTCTGCAAAGCAATAGGGCATTCTCATTTTCAGATTATGAGCTACATATTCTTCAGCATAAACCGGAATTTCTCCCATACGGCAAAAAGGGCGTAAGTCATCCAATCCGCCCACATGGTCATAATGTTCATGGGAAATAAGCACGCCATCCAAACGCATGTAGTGTTCCATCATTTGTTGCCTGAAATCGGGACCGCAATCCAACAATATGTTTTCCTGTTCCGTTTGAACCAACACCGATGTGCGCAGACGGTTATCCCTCGGATCTTTTGAAGTACAAACTTCGCACCGGCAACCTATTTCAGGCACTCCGGTAGAAGTTCCGCTTCCCAATATCGTTATTTTCATGTTCCGCTACTTAAATAAAGTTCACTTCCGGGTGAATCTCTATCCCGAATTTATCTTTAACGGCTGCACAAACAGCATCCGAAAGCTTAATGACATCCTGCCCGGTGGCACCGCCTTTGTTTACCAATACAAGTGCCTGTTTATCATGCACTCCGGCACGCCCCAACACCTTACCTTTCCATCCGCACTGGTCAATCATCCACCCGGCAGGTATCTTTATCCTTTCTTCATCCACCACATAAAAAGGCATCTTTTCATATACCTTTTGCAATGCTTCAAACTGCGCACGGGGCACAATGGGATTCATAAAGAAACTTCCGGCATTCCCTTCCACTTTAGGATCGGGCAATTTGCTTTCGCGAATGGCTATGATTGCCCGGCGGACAGTAGCAAGATTCACTTTATCATACTTCTCCAATTCTGCTTTGATGTTTCCGTACTCAAGATTAAATACAGGATTCTTACTCAACCTGTAAGTAACATGGGTTACTATGTATTTGCCTTTCAGTTCATTCTTGAAAATGCTCTGACGATAAGAAAAACAACAATCTTCATTCGTAAAAGTTCTGTCATTCCCGGTTTCCACCTCTACGGTTTCCACCTTTGATATGAGGTCTTTCGCCTCCACGCCATAAGCTCCGATATTCTGTACCGCACTTGCTCCCACTTCGCCCGGAATCAGAGACAGGTTCTCTGCTCCGCCCCAGCCTTGCGAAACACAATGAGCCACAAAATCATCCCACACTACGCCCGAACTTACACGTACATAGATGTCATTACCTTCTTCACCGGCCACTTCCATTTCCTTGATTTGAGAATGAAGTATCGTCCCCGCATAATCGGCGGTGAACAACAGATTGCTCCCTCCCCCAATATGCAAAAAAGGCCGGGACGCAAATGCATCACGGCTCAATATATTTTTTAAATCCTCCACGGATGAATATTCTATGAATCTTGCGGCTTTTACATCTATGCCGAAAGTATTATACGGAAGAAGCGAGTAGTTCGCGTATTCTTTTATCATTCTGATTTAGTTACTAATATCTTCAAATTTATACAATTCCCATTTATCGCCCGTTCGTTGAAAATACAAGGTATTGGAATAACCGTTTCCCTTTATCTCAAGAATTTTGCTGCGGGAATCATCATTAAGCTGCTGACCGTAATTAATATTCGTCAACCTGTCGGTAGGCAGCAAAGGACGAAACGCAGGCCATTGGTTCAGCTCCAATATAGATTCCATAATCGCAAAATCATCATCCGGATCGGTAGTTACAAAAGTAAGCGGATCTTTGAGGTGCTCGCTTTGGTAAACCGAATCGTTAGCAAATTTATAAAAGAAATCTATAAATTGCCCGTTTCCTCCATCTTTTATAGGGTATAAATTGATAGCCTCGAGCATCCACGCCCCTTTTTTCTTCTCAAAATAATATTTCTTTGCCATGCTTGTTTTCATGTAAATCCATTCAAACTGCACGGATATAAGCGAAGTGTCCTGCACAAGTTCCATGTCTTGCTCCCTGTCAAACAGCAAAGTATAATAATCCTGCTTTGTGTACAAGTTATCATGTTTCCATTTGGATTTTTCAATTTTCGAAGGAGTATCATCGTTATAAAAAGGAAGAGGAAACAAAACTCTTTGTTGCTGCATCTTTTTATCTGTGGCAAAAGTATAAATAAAATCGTCAAAAGTTTCATCAGCTTTCGATGGTACCGGCACGAGTTCTGCTTCTTGCGCAAGATTTACTTTCGCAGTATCATGTTTCACTGAATCCATCAACTCAGTCAATGACTCGAAAGGGTCAATTTTAGCTTTCTTATTACCACAAGCGGAAAGAAAACACAAGGCAATAACCCCTATTACAATCTTTTTCATCTTAATTATGCAACAACTGCAAGTCTATAAAAATAGTTTTAATAAAGACGTGCAAAAATACATATTTTATTTTAATCCATAACATTCTGATCAATATTTAATTTAACTCATTTACAGCCTTTGGTTAAAGAATTCTGTACCTAAGAATAAAGCAATTCATAGGCATAACTAAATAACTTGACAGTTGTCAATTAATAACTTGACAGCTGTCAAGTTATTAATTGACAACTGTC
>ERZ826016.538-NODE-538-length-46234-cov-17.409948_pt1 | contig 46234 bp, 32 predicted proteins | sample MGYA00519872_ERZ826016 | MGnify/ENA primary metagenome ERZ826016 (study PRJEB31778, sample SAMEA3449218) | human gut metagenome | biome: human gut; feature: human-associated habitat; material: faeces | place: United Kingdom | collected 2010/2012 ... | reverse complement strand
GAAGGATTATTTATGCCGACCGACAGAAATCAGAGGCAAAGATATATAAAAATACTGTTCCGCATTCAAGAAAATAAGATTTATTTAAAAAATATTGGCAAAGAAGCGCACACTATCCACTTCCGATAGATAATTTATTGATAATTCTATTCACGAAAGGTTGTTTATTGATTAATATTTGTAACTTTGCGGCAGAAAGAATTAAACTATATAGATACTATTATGAAGAGTTTTAGGGGAATTTTGGCTTTGGCCGTCTTGGTTGTCATGTCGGCATGCCAAGAAAAGGATTTATCTGTGCAGAACAAGACTCCGGAGGTTACGGATTTGGTTATTCCGTCGGATTTTGATTGGAATTTATCCGAGAATGTCGATTTATCGGTAGAGTCATCGGTACAAACTGTGGTAGATGTATTTAGATCGGAAAATTGTGCTGAGGGTGATTTGCTTGCTACTTTGAATGTTCCTACCGAAGAAGATGTTACTTTGAGTGTTCCGGTTGGTACGGAAAAACTATATATCCGCTATACTAAGGCCGACGGAACGAAAGATGTAATAACAACTTCTTCCAAAGCGGTGGTTACCCGTTCTGGAAATGGCATAAATGCAAAATTGCCTGAAGATGTCGGAGAGATTATTACTACAGTTGATGGCCCGATAAAATATTATCCGGCAAATGGTTGGGGAACTATTTTATTTGAAGACAATTGGCCGGTGTTGGGCGATTATGATTTGAATGATTTTGCTGCATGGTACAAGATTCAGTTATATTTGAATAGCAAAGGTACTCACATAAATTCTATTATGGTTGCTGTAAGGCTGAATGCATTGGGAGGTCTTAAACCATATCAATTATGCTTGAAGATAGAAAATTTACAAACAAAATACATAAGTGGTATAGAAGAATATTCTACTCCAACTCTTGGTGAGTTGGTTTCCGAACAGAATGAACCTGCTTTATTTACATTTGATTGGGGAAATTTGAAAGGATCTGACGGAGGAAGTTTTTATAATACGGAAAAAGGACATTTGGCTGAAACTTTGAAAGATAATCAAATTGATTTTATTATCGAATTGAAAGAACCTATGAAGTTGAGTAAGAAGTTTGATCACGAAACATTTGATTTCTTCATAAAGAGAACTGATGAAGAAAAAACCGAGATTCACATGAAAGGTTATAAACCGACTAATGATTTTATAAGTGGATATAACCGGATAACTAACCAGACAGTGGGACTTGCTCCGAATAATTATTATTTCAATGATGGAAATTTTGTGTGGGGAATTAAAGTTCCTAAAGGAATTTCCCATCCTTTGGAGACAGTAAAGATGACAGAAGCATATCCTGAATTTGCCACTTGGCTTACCAGTGGTGGTAAGGAGGCTGAAAATTGGTATGATCATAAAGTAAATGCTAATTGTGTGGAAATAAAATAGAACTTTGTCCTCATAGGTATAAGTAAAAAAGACAGAACTTTGAAAGATTCAGAGTTCTGTCTTTTTCTTTTCTGTCATTCTGTCAGCTATCCTGTCAGTTCTCTTGTTTCATTCTTTTTTGGCACATTGTTTGTTTTTATCAGGTCGTACCGTTCATGTAACTAAAACTAAAAAAAGTTAGGGCGAATGAACAATACGAATTGAAATTAAGTTTTGGATAATAACATATAAAATATATAAGATCATGGGAAAAATTATTGGAATCGACTTAGGAACAACAAACTCTTGCGTTTCTGTATTTGAAGGAAATGAACCGGTAGTTATTGCAAATAGCGAAGGTAAGCGCACTACTCCTTCTATCGTGGCATTTGTTGATGGTGGCGAACGCAAAGTAGGTGATCCTGCAAAGCGTCAGGCAATTACAAATCCGGAACGTACTATATTCTCTATCAAGCGTTTCATGGGTGAAAACTGGGATCAGGTGCAAAAAGAAGTTACACGTGTTCCTTATAAAGTAGTAAAAGGTGATAATAATACTCCGCGTGTGGACATCGACGGACGTTTATATACACCACAAGAAATATCTGCAATGATTCTTCAAAAGATGAAGAAAACAGCGGAAGATTATTTAGGACATGAAGTAACTGAAGCTGTAATCACAGTTCCTGCTTATTTCTCGGACTCTCAACGTCAGGCAACTAAAGAAGCCGGACAGATTGCAGGTCTTGAAGTAAAACGTATTGTGAACGAACCGACTGCCGCTGCTCTTGCTTATGGTTTGGATAAGGCACATAAGGACATGAAGATTGCCGTATTCGACCTTGGTGGCGGTACATTCGATATTTCTATTCTTGAGTTTGGTGGCGGAGTATTCGAAGTTCTTTCTACTAACGGTGATACTCACCTTGGTGGTGACGACTTTGACCAGGTAATTATCAACTGGTTGGTACAAGAGTTTAAGAATGACGAAGGTGCGGACTTGACACAAGATCCGATGGCATTGCAACGTTTGAAAGAAGCTGCCGAGAAAGCTAAGATTGAACTTTCTTCTTCAACAAGCACTGAAATCAATTTGCCTTATATCATGCCGGTAGGTGGTGTGCCTAAGCACTTGGTTAAAACTTTGACTCGTGCTAAATTCGAATCATTGGCTCACGATTTGATTCAGGCTTGTCTTGAACCATGTAAGAAAGCTATGAGCGATGCAAGTTTGTCAAACTCTGATATTGACGAAGTAATCTTGGTTGGTGGTTCAACCCGTATTCCTGCTGTTCAGGAGTTGGTTGAGAAGTTCTTTGGAAAAGCTCCTTCTAAGGGTGTAAACCCGGATGAAGTTGTGGCTGTTGGTGCTGCCGTTCAGGGTGCTGTTTTGACAGATGAAATCAAAGGTGTTGTTCTTTTGGATGTTACTCCGTTATCAATGGGTATCGAAACTCTTGGTGGAGTTATGACTAAGTTGATCGATGCTAACACTACTATCCCTGCACGTAAGAGTGAAACATTCTCTACTGCTGCCGATAACCAGAGTGAAGTTACTATCCATGTTCTTCAGGGTGAACGTCCAATGGCAAGCCAGAACAAGTCAATTGGCCAGTTCAACCTTTCAGGTATTGCTCCTGCCCGTCGTGGTGTTCCTCAAATTGAGGTAACATTCGATATTGATGCCAACGGTATATTGAAAGTATCTGCTAAAGATAAGGCAACAGGTAAGGAACAAGCAATCCGAATCGAAGCATCTTCCGGCTTAAGCAAAGAAGAAATCGAAAAGATGAAAGCTGAAGCAGAAGCTAATGCAGAAGCAGATAAGAAAGAACGTGAAAAGATTGACAAGATGAATCAGGCTGACAGCATGATTTTCCAGACAGAAAATCAGTTGAAAGAGCTTGGGGACAAATTGCCTGCCGACAAGAAAGCTCCGATTGAAGCTGCTTTGCAGAAATTGAAAGATGCTCATAAAGCACAGGATGTTGCTGCTATCGACACTGCAATGGCTGAATTAAATACTGCATTCCAAGCTGCAAGTGCTGAGATGTATGCACAGAGCGGTGCTCAGGGTGGTGCACAAGCAGGACCGGATGTTAATGCAGGACAACAAGCTAACCAAGGCGGTTCGGCAAAACAGGATGATAATATCCAAGATGCTGACTTCGAAGAAGTGAAGTAAAAGAATTCTGTAAGTACTTAATAACAAAAAGGATTGTTCCAATGAAGGAACAATCCTTTTTTTCTTGTGTTATACTATTCACATAGATGAGGTATAATATGAAATGGCGGATCAAAGATTTGAATAACTGGCCTATCTTTAAACTGAGGCTCATTGATGCACGGCTTTATTTTGTCAGCATCTTTGTTGGTTTATTGACAGGGCTTGTGGCTGTACCCTATCATTTCCTTTTGCAGTTCTTTTTCGAGAAAAGACAATCATTTTTCGATTCCCATCCCCGCTGGTATATTCATGTATGTTTGTTTCTTGCTCTTTGGGGAGTATTGATATTTGTTGCATGGTTAGTAAAAAAGCTTCCTCTGATAACGGGGGGAGGTATTCCTCAGACGAGGGGAGTAATTAATGGTCGGATTACTTACAAGAATCCTTTTATTCAGTTGGTTGCAAAGTTTGTAGGAGGTGTGCTCACGTTAAGTGCCGGACTTTCTTTAGGTCGTGAAGGCCCTTCCGTGCAAATAGGTTCCTATATCGGCAGCCTTGTTTCCAAATGGACACATATTCTTTCCGGAGAACAGAAACAACTGCTTGCGGCGGGAGCAGGTTCGGGTTTGGCTGCCGCATTTGCCGCCCCGCTGTCTTCTTCTTTGCTGGTGATTGAGTCTATCGAACGTTTCGACGCTCCTAAAACAGCTATCACTACTTTGCTTGCAGGGGTGGTGGCGGGAGGTATTGCAAGCATGACTTTTACAGTGAATCCTTATCATCAGATTGATGCGATTGTTCCGGCTTTGTCCGTAGCGACTCAGGTAAAGTTATATATTGTGTTTGCCATAGTCATATCTTTGTTTGGCAAGTTTTATTCTGAGGTAACCATTTATTTTAAACGCTTGTACGGGCACATTAAAAGTCCGCTTCACATGAAGATGCTGTATCTTTTGATACTGGCTTACGTTATTTCATTAACCGAAGTCAATCTGACGAGTGGGGGAGAACAGTTTTTGATGATGCAGGCGATGGATGGGAGCAGGCAGATTCTTTGGGTAGCGGGAATGATGCTGATTCACTTTGTCTTTACGCTGTTTTCTTTCTCATCGGGCTTGCCGGGAGGAAGTTTTATTCCGACATTGGTGACGGGCGGATTGTTCGGGCAGATATTTGGTTTGATACTTGTGCAGAAAGGTATAATAGGTTACGAGAGTGTAAGCTATATTATGCTTATCAGTATGGCCGCTTTCCTTGTTGCCGTGGTTCGGACTCCTCTTACCGCTATTGTTTTAATAACGGAGATAACAGGACATTTCGAGGTTTTTTATCCGTCTATTGTTGTAGGCGGGTTAACCTATTATTTCACTGAACTGCTTCAAATTAAGCCTTTCAATGTAACTCTTTATAATGAAATGCTCGAAACTCCCGCTTTTAAGGAACAGAAGCGTTATGTACTTTCCGTGGAAATTATAAATGGTTCATACTTTGACGGTAAGCAAGTGGATACGCTGACGTTGCCCGAGAATTGCGTTATTGTATCTGTTTACCGTAACCGGAAAGATATTTTGCCGAAAGGGCAGACACTGATGCCGGGCGACCAAGTGCAGATTGAAATGGATGCCCAGGACATTGAGAAGTTATACGAGCCGCTGGTCAGTATGGCTAATATCTATTGATTTTTCTTTTTCAGGTTTGGTAGGAAGTATGTGACCAGACCGATTAACGGCATGTAGGCACACATATTATATACAAACTCTATTCCGTGTTTATCCGCCAGATTTCCCAATACAGCCGAACCGATACCTGCAATGCCGAAAGCGAATCCAAAAAACAATCCCGAAATCAAGCCTAATTTATAAGGAAGCAATTCTTGTGCATAGACTAAGATTGCCGGGAATGCGGAAGACAGTGTCAAGCCGATAAGGAAACTCATGATGCATGTAAGGGTTAGCCCTACGTGTGGCATAAGTAAACTGAAAGGGGCAGTGCCGAGAATGGAAACCCAGATTACGTATTTGCGTCCGATGCGGTCGCCGACAGGACCGCCGATTAATGTTCCGATAGCTGTGGCGAGCAGGAACACAAACAGGAAAAGCTGTGATTGTTGCACCGTTACTCCGAATTTGTGTATCAGGTAGAAGGTGTAATAACTGTTGAGGCTTGCCATATACACATATTTGGAAAAGATGAGTATAAGCAAAATACAAATGGAAAATATTGTTTCTTTCTTGGGAAGTGGAGCTTCAACTCGTACCGCTGATACCAAAGTAGCCCTGCGCTTCAATACCCTCAACTCCCTTTTATACCAACGGCACACAGGTATCATTACAAGGATGGCAACGATGGAAAGGATACAGAAAAAAGCGATGTTCTTTTGACCGTAAGGAGCAATGATTATTGCAGCTAACAGAGGACCTAACGAGCCTCCCAGATTTCCACCAACTTGGAATATGGATTGTGCCATACCACGCTTTCCTCCCGAAGCAAGAGAAGTAAGTCTGGATGCTTCCGGGTGGAGAATGGACGAACCTATTCCTACAAAGAATACGGATAACAATACCCAATGCAAGGTGCTTGCAAAGGCAAGATTGGCTAAACCGAACATGGTGGAGGTCATGCCGATGGGAAGGAACCAAGGGTTTGGCTTCTTGTCCAAGTATATTCCCATGATAGGTTGGAAAATTGATGCTGAGGTTTGGTATACTAACGTGATAAGTCCGATCTGCCCGAAGCTGAGAGACATGTTATCTTTCAGCAACGGATAGACTGCCGTCAGAATAGATTGTAACAAATCGTTGAAACAATGTGAAAAACTCAGTGCTATGAGAATGCCGAATGCGGTTCGCTGTGCCAACCGGTTGTTTGCTTGCTCCATACTTTTTTACCTTGGGGCTGCAAAGATAAGGAGTTTTATTCAAAACTCCTTAGTATCTCTATTTCTTCTTTCCAAAGAGTTTCATCAGGTGTTTCCAGTATAAGTGGGATATTATCGAATCTTGAATCTTTCATTAACCGTTTAAAGAAGTCAATGCCGAGAAAACCTTTACCAAGACTGTCATGGCGGTCAACCCGTGTTCCGAGTTCTTTCTTGGAATCGTTCAGGTGCATACCTCGCAGATAATTAAATCCTACTGTTTTTTCAAATTCATTGAATACTTTTATATATGTATCTTCTCCTTTGATGTCATATCCGGCTGTGAATGTATGGCAGGTATCGAGGCAAACTCCTACACGGCTTTTATCTTCCACCTTATTGATAATATATTCCAGATGCCAAAATTCATTGCCGAGGTTACTTCCTTGCCCGGCAGTATTTTCAATAACGGCAACTACTCCTTTTGTTTTATCGAGAGCGATATTGATGGATTCCGCAATGCGTGTAAGGCATTCTTCTATGCTGATTTTATTCAGATGACTTCCCGGGTGGAAATTCAGAAGTTTTAATCCTAACTGTTCGCACCGCTGCATTTCACCTATAAACGAATTACGGGATTTCTCCAATCCTTCTTCTTCGGGATGGCCGAGGTTTATTAAGTAGCTGTCATGGGGCAATATATAATCGGTATTAAAGCCATATTTTTCACAGTTTTCCTTGAAAAGCCGGATACTTTCTTCTTCCAATGGTTTGGCAACCCATTGACGTTGGTTCTTTGTAAAAAGTGCAAAAGCATTTGCACCTATTTCATATGCATTAACCGGAGCATTTTCCACTCCGCCCGAAGCGCTGACATGTGCACCTATATATTTCATATTTTGAATAAAGTTTAGAGTTATGGTAAGACAAAGATAGGCAATTTTATGAAGAAAGGAATATTTTATTGGATAGTAAATTATTTGTTTATATAAAAGAACTTAATAACTTTGCAATTTTTATCATATTATAGATAATAATATAGTACATGTAATATTCTTATATAATTACTATTATATTCAAGTGAATTCTATCACTGTGATTCTTAAACAGTTAAGCCGCTTAATTAAAATATTTTGATATATTTTTAAAATAAATGTCATTTTCTAATTTTTAATACATATCTTTACCGCGTTAATCCAAGTCTAATTAAAGAAAACGGTGCCCCCACACTCGTGAGTACTTTTCCTTCAATTAGCTTTTTTATTCATCTAAAAAAAGTTATTATGCTAAAACGTATCAAGACAGTAAGCATGATGCTACTTTTATCTGCGCTCGCAGGTGGAGTAACTTATGCGTTTCCGGCAACAGCCGGCGTAAACATTGTGCAACAAGAAAGTAAATGCACAGGAACAGTGAAAGACAAAACAGGCGAACCGATTATCGGTGCCTCGGTTTTAGTAAAAGGCACAACAAATGGTACAATTACAGACCTTGATGGAAACTTTAACATTCCGGATGTCCCTCAAGGCGCTATTATTCAAATTTCTTATATTGGTTACACTACCCAAGAGGTAAAGTTTAACGGACAGCCGATTAATGTAGAGTTAATTGAAGACAATCAGACTTTGGATGAGGTTGTAGTAACCGCTTTAGGTATCAAACGTGAGAAAAAAGCGTTGGGATATTCTATGTCAGAGGTTAAAGGTGCATCTTTGACTCAAACACGTGATGCGAATGTTGCCAATGCTCTTGCAGGTAAAGTAGCCGGTTTGCAGATTAAACAAAATGGTACAGGTGTGGGAGGTTCTTCCCGTATTGTTATCCGTGGTAACAACTCCATCGGTGGTAATAACCAACCGCTTGTAGTGGTCGATGGCGTGCCTATTGATAACTTCAATGGTGGTGATAACAACGACTATTGGGGTAATGGTAATATAGATAAAGGTTCGGGTATTTCCGATATTTCACCGGATGATATCGAATCAATGTCTGTATTGAAAGGTCCTGCCGCTGCTGCATTGTATGGTAGCCGTGCCGGTAACGGTGTTATCATGATTACCACAAAGAAAGGCGGAGAACATAAAGGTATAGGTGTGACTTATAATACAAACTTTACTTTTGAGAATCCGATGCAAACTCCAAAGTTCCAGAACAGTTACGGACAGGGAGCTTGGCATACAGACAAGAATGATCCGAATAATCCTGATAAAGTAACTTTCGAAGGTTACAGATATGATCCGCAAGATTCCTCCAACTGGGGACCTGCTTTAGATGGCAAGAGCATAGACACTCCAATGGGAAGCCTTCCTTATTCTAATCGTGGTAATGATCTATATAAGGATTTCTTGCAAACAGGTACTTCATGGACTAACAGTGTGGACCTTAGCAAAAGCACAGAAAGTATGACTTTCCGTGCAGGTGTGACACGTTTGGATAATAAAGGTATTGTACCTAATAGCGGGATGGACCGTACATCTATTAATTTGCGTTCAACTGCTCAGCTTGCAAAATGGTTATCTGCCGATATGAAAATCAATTATGTCAACCAGCACACAAAGAACCGTACGAAGTTGGCAGCAGACCCGGATAATATTTTTATGAATTATTTGGGCTTCCCGCGTAATATCGCATTCTCTGACTATGACGCATTCAAAGGTAATGATTGGGTGAATCCTAATACAGGTCTTGCAGCCGGTTTCTTGAGCCCGGAACAAAATAATGCCAATAACCCTTATTGGTCAGCCTATCGCAATACAAACAGTGATAAGAAAGACCGCTTTATCGGTTTTGCTGCATTAGATTTCCAATTAACAAATTGGTTGGATTTGAAGCTTCGCTCCGGTATGGATAATTATACCATTCAGTATGAATCCATTTATGCAACCGGTACTCCTTTCTGGGAACAAGAAGGTTCAATGACGGCAAATATTGAGAAATTTACTGAAATAAACTCCGACTTCTTGGTAACAGCTAAGGGTAACTGGAATAAATTCGGTATAGTAGGTACTGTCGGAGGTAACATTATGTACCGTACCGATACTTGGTATAAAGAGATTTCCGGTAAATTGAATATTAAAGATTTCTACACCATTGCCAATGGTCAGAAACATGATGGTGAATATACTAAGAACCGCAAGCAGATAAATTCTTTATATGCTACTGCTTCTATGTCATGGGATGATTTCTTGTATTTAGATCTTAGTGCACGTAACGACTGGTCTTCTACACTGCCTAAATCCAATAATTCTTATTTTTATCCGTCCGTAGGTGTGAGCTGGATTTTCACTCAAATGCTTTCCAAGATGGGTAAGGATTTAGGTCCTATCTCTTTCGGTAAACTCCGTGGTTCATGGGCACAGGTAGGTAATGATACCGATGCTTATCAATTGCTTAATTATTATAACATAGGTTATGATATCAAGAGCGGAGCATTTACGGCAAGTCCTGAAAAATTCCTTGCTAACTCTGATTTGAAGAGTGAGACTGTCGAGTCTTGGGAAATCGGTTTGGAATTGAAAGCATTCGATAATCGTTTGGGAATAGACGTGGCATATTATAAGAAAGATGCGAAAGATCAGATTCTGAAAATAGATGTTCCCGCAGGTATAGGTTACGAGCAGAAATATATTAATGCAGGTAAAATCCGGAACGAAGGATGGGAATTGGCTTTGACGGGAACTCCGGTGATAAACAAGAATTTTACTTGGGAAACTCAGTTGAATTGGTCTAAGAACAAGAACAAAGTAGTTGCTTTGACTGAGGGTACGGACCAACAAATATTATCGGATTTTGCTGGAATCATGGATGTTGTAGCAAAAGTGGGAGGCGCTTACGGTGATATGTATGGCTATCCTTACTTGCGTGACGACAATGGAAACATGCTTATCGGTGAAGACGGAGTGCCTTTGAAAGGTAATGATAAAGTGAAGTTGGGAAATAACCAGCCTAAATGGATGGCAGGATGGAGCAATACTTTCTCATACAAGAACTTTACTTTTAGTTTCATGATTGATATGCGTTATGGCGGTGATGTTTATATGGGTTCTATCAAGACAGGTGCTACAAAAGGTAGTTTGGCAATGACGGAAGACCGTAGTGAAAGAGTGGTTCCCGGTATTAGTAAAGCGACAGGACAGCCTAACACCGTGGCATGCAGAGCAGACCAGTATTGGCAAGGACTTTCGGGCATAACCGAAGCATGGATATATGATGCAACAAACATCCGTTTGCGTGAATTGAGCTTTGGCTATTCTTTCCCGAGAAGCATTTTAAGTAAAACACCGTTTACAAATTTAAAGTTGAGCTTTGTTGCACGTAACTTATGGATGATTCACAGCAAAACAGAAGGATTCGATCCCGAAGCCGCTTATTCGTCAGGTAATGCACAAGGTCTTGAATTCGGTTCCATGCCTACATCGAGAAGTCTTGGCTTTAACTTAAGCGTATCATTCTAATTAATTAAATGAATATTATCATGAAAAAAATCAAAATATATGCAGCTTGTGCTTCTCTTATGTTGCTTGGATTGGCAAGTTGTGATGTCGAAAATCTGAATGACAATCCGAATAAACCTACAATCGAACAAGGCGGTGCTTTGGTAAGTGAAGCATTACTTGGCGGTACGATACGTGCCGGTATCATTATCGAAGGTGATGTCGAAGAACGTAGCCGTTCTTTGCAGACCGACTTCTATTCTCAGGTAGTGGTTGATTGTGGTAGCTGGGGAACCAAGAATTATGACACCAATGATGGTTGGAATAACAGTACATGGACTGCATACCTGAAACAGGTATCCATACTGGCTACAGGTATCAGAGGCTTGGAAGCCGATAATAGTTCTAATCCTAATTTATTGGCTTTTGCCAAAACATGGCGTGTGTACGTTCATAGTTTGGGATGTGATAAATTCGGTCCGATGCCTTTTATGACTTCGGAAGAATCCGGAACCAATCCCGCTTATCGTTCTGTAGAAGATATTTATACCGAATATTTTTCCGAATTGGACGCTGCGGCTAAGTTATATACCCAAGGTGGAAAGGTTTTCAAGAATGCTTCAACAGATGTTGTGTTTGGAAATGATGCAGAAAAATGGCAAAAGTTTAATAATTCTCTTCGTTTGCGTTTGGCTCTTCGCCTATCCGAAATTGCTCTCGATGTTTGTGCAACTCAGGCAGCAGCGGCTTTGGCAGCTCCGGGCGGAGTGATGGCTTCTGCTGCCGATGATGCACGTTGTGCAGTTGTCGGTGACGGCGGTTGGGGAAACAAATACAACTATTATATGTTCCAAGTGTCATGGGGAACTCCTTCCAATATGTCCCAGTCATTTGAACGTTTGGTAACAAACATTGGTGGTATCAATTTCCCGACAGGTTTGAAGAACTATACAACAGGCGTAGCATTATCAGCAACTCATCCGGCTAAAGTAGATCCTCGTGCCCCGATTATGTTTATGCCGGCACAAGGCAACGGAAATTGGAAAGGTATACCTTACGGACCTAAAACTACAGAACAGAATAAAGGTGATTATTTAGGTACAAGTTACGCTGAAATGGGTGGATATTTATATCCGGAAGGCGAAGAGAATTTTAATCGTCCTTATGACTTGATGCTTTATGAAGAAGTTTGTTTCTTGAAAGCTGAGGCTTATTCAAGAGGCATCCTTACAGGGGGAAATGCCAAGCAGGCTTATGAAGACGGAGTCCGTGCTTCTTTTGCAACTTGGGGAGCTCAAGGTGTAGATGAATATCTGGCTTCAACAGAGAAAAACTATGCAGGGACAAGTGCCAAGTGGGAAGACACAGCAGGTCCGGGTAATACTCAATTGGAGAAAATCATCACTCAGAAATACATTGCCGGTGGAATCGACTTGTCACAAGAATCATGGTGCGACAAGCGCCGTTTAAATCTTCCGCGTTTGGATGTGGCTATTTATAGAGTTGAGTCTTTGTATGATAATAGCAATAAAGACATCACGAAGCCTGAAAACTTTATTCAACGCTTGCAGTATCCTTCAAGAGAAGTTCAAATAAATGGAGCATTCTATGAGGCAGGAGTGAAAGCGCTGGGAGGCAAAGATAATGTAACCACTCCAATTTGGTGGGCATCAGGAAAAAAGAATTATTGTACTTCTGATAAATAGATGAAAATATTCCATATTGATAAGGCTTTTATAAAATGTTAGGTTAATAATAAAAGCAATGGGGCCGCCCTGTTGCGAAATAGGACGGCTTTTTAAGTCCTGACAATAAAAGCTGAATAGAAAAGGTGATATGTTTGTTATGCAAACACATCACCTTTTTATTTATATGAATAAGCCTATTTAGAAATTATACTGCACAGAAACATTCACGCGGTTGGCATGGTTGCTTTCACCGCCAAAATCTTTTCTATATCCACGTAGATATTCTGCACCTACCTGCATATTCTTTGTTACGTTGTAGAACATATTGGCCACGAAATAACGTCCGGTGCGAAACATATCCGGTTCGTCACTCGGATAACCTTTCTCGGAATAAAGTCTTGATTGGCTGTAAGAGGATGAAATGAACAGGTTCGGAGTGAAGTTATATTGCAATCCGGCATACCATCCCAGCATTGGCAAAACCTGCATCTTTCCTTCCTGATCGGGATCGGGAACGAGGTCTACGTTGAGGTTGCTTAAATCGTTCATATATGCACCGATACCGCGACCATAAGTCATTTGTCCATAAACCGTCAGATTCTTGGCTACGGTGAAGGTGGTTGAACCCTGAAATCCCCAGCCTACTTTGGATTTGGCTTGTTCGGATACAAGATCGGAATAAGTCATGCTGCGCACGATGGCTCCGGCACGTACATGGCTTGCACTGTTCCAATTATATTGCAGATAAGCGGGGAAAGTAGGAGCCCGCTGAGTGCCGATGGAAGTAAATTCATTCGTTGTTCCGTCTACATCAGGTACTTCGATAGCCACACCGAATTTAAGGTTGTAAGGTAACTTATGTTCGTAGCGTAACATTGCCGAACGGTAAATTGCCATTCCGCCCGGACCGGCAAAGTCTACTGTGGGAGGTGCTGCGGGAAGGTCCATGAATGTACCCCAACCATAACCGACGGTGAAGCCGAGGAAGCTGGCATAAGCATTGGTAAGTTGGAAAGTATTTCCACTGCCACGGAAATCTCCCGATGTATAAACCACAAAGTTGCCTAAACGCTTGGTTTTGCCCACCAGTTTAAGGAAGATGGTGGAAGTGGTAGGGTCCATTTGGAACTGGTTGCGCGCATAGTCGCCCGAATGTTTGTTTGGAATAAGGGCAGGATAGAAATCCACGTCATCCACTATGCCACCAAAGTCATATTCGGTAGTCAGTTTCACGTATCCGCCGATACCGAGTGCGAACTTCCCTTTCTGGTCGGTAAGCAGGAAGCGGGGAGCTTTCGGATCTTGGAATCTCCTTGTCTGCGGATCGTCCATGATTTTAATAATCTCGTCACCGGCTTTGTCCCGGGAAACAAACATCACAGAATTGGGTTCTTCATCCTCGATGATAACCTTCTTCTGAGCCTGAGCGCAGATAGGCAGGAGGCCTACTGCAAGTAGCGAAGCTACGGTCTTGAACATTGTTCTCATTTAAGTTAAGTTTAGGTGAATACTTTCTCCCTAAACAACTTAAATGTGGAATGGTTGAACGAAATAAGTTAAACATCCCGTTTAATGCCCGTACACATGTCCATTCTTGCGAAGAAACAAACCTCTTGACAGTTGTCACGTAATCACTCGACAATTGTCACGCACTCACTTGACAATTGTCGAGTGATTACGTGACAACTGTCAAGAGGTCTGTTCTTCGGCAGAAGTTTGTCAACACTTGCCCGGTAACATATCTGTGTAAGCATTGAAACCGGAGCCGATAAGAGGATATTTTGAAAAGTTTTTAGCCTGAATTTCACAAAAGGGTGACGGCAAATGGCAAAAGTGACGCTAACAAAAAAGTTGCAATCACCCCTGAAACCATTTGATACAAGCTGATACAGGAAATTGGTGACGGGTGATTGCAACTTTCTAAAACTTTTGTTTTTAGTCGTGTCGATGGAACAGTTCTTTCAGCTTTACCGTTTTGTTGTTAATCAACGGCTTTGCCCAGAAACCGATGGCTGTGATATAAATGACAAACACAAGGATGAACAGCATCCCGATGCGCAGGTTTGTAGCATCGGCTATGGTGCTCACGATGAGAGGACCGCCTGCACCACCTGCAAGTCCCGAACAAAGGATGCCGGCAAACGAACCGTGATTCTCCGAAGCTGAGTTGAGCGCAAGGGAAAAGACAATGGAAAACATCATGGAAATACTGAAACCGATTGCCGGGAATGCAATCATCGATACTTCCCGTGAACCGAACAATGCGCTGACAAGCAATATAATGGTAAGTATTCCCGAATAAACAAGTATCTTTTTGCTGTCGAAGAGTTTCAGTAACAGCATCCCGACGATGCAGCCTGCTGTCATGCCTCCCCAGAAATAACTGACAATACGTGCACCGGTTACTTGCGGATCTACTCCGTGATACTTTTCAAGGAAGGTGCTCATAAAGATGCTTGTTCCTTGTTCTGTGCTGACGTAGCAAAATACACCGAGGAAGAACAACCATACATATCCTTTCTTGAAGAGTTTCAGGTAGGATGCCTTTGTGCCGGCTTTCTCGTCCGATTTCAGTTCTATCTTCGGGATTCGGGAAAAGATAACGGCAATAATCATTATCAGCAGAATGGCGGTGAATACCCAATAAAGCGATACCCACGGAAGTTGAGGGGGAGTAACCCGCGCCAACATATCGATAAATAAGTTCTTTCCCGAAACATAGGTTGCTGCATCGAGGTTCTTAATCAGGTATGTATAAACAAGGGGGCTGACGAAAGAAGCGGTTCCGAACATCAGTTGTGCGAGTTCGGCAACAAAAGCGTAGTTCTCTTCGCCTCCTGCTACCCGTTGAAGCGGGTTCAGCACTGTTTGCAACATTGCCATTCCCAAACCGATAATGAAACAGGATGCGAGCAGCATGGGATAGACCGGATAACAGGCGAAGATAAGTGTTCCGATGAAAGGCATCAGCCAACCACAGAACAGCACGGGTTTCTCTCCATAACGGTCAATGAGTATCCCGGCAGGAATACTCATTATGGCATAAGCAATGAAAAAGAAAGTGGGGATGAAGCCTGCCATTGCAAGGTTCTTCAAACTGAATCCGTTGATGATGTCGGGGATTAACGGTCCGAGGATGTTTGTAATAAAGGATATTACAAACCAGAACATCATAATAAGAGCCAGAAGCCCGATATTCCTTTTCATTTGTTTAGTCTGTTAGTGAGAATACAAGATAGGCTGCTCCCATGCATCCGGCTTTGTTGCCGAGAGTGGCTCCCATGACTACTGTATTTACCGAAGTGTCTTTCATGGCATTCTTCATGGCATGTTCCCGTATCTTTTCAATGTAGAAGTCTCCGGCTTCCGAGAGTCCTCCGCCAATCACGATGCGTTGCGGGCTGAATATGTTGATAAATCCTGCAATGCCCCTGCCCAGATAGTAACAATGATCGTCAAGGCATTTGGTGGCGATGGCGTCTCCTTCTTTATATAATTTTACGATGGTGATACCGTTTGCTTCTTCCTCGGGTATTTCTTTTCCTGCTTCTTTGTTTGCTTTCACAAAGCTGCGGACAAGGGCGGAAGTGGAAGCATAAGTCTCAAGACAACCTACAGAACCGCAGTTGCAAGGTTCTCCGTCTGTAAAGAGTGGTGTGTGTCCCAGTTCGGTACCACGGTTGTCAAACCCGTTGAAGAGTTCGCCGTTGATAATGATTGCTCCGCCTATTCCTGTTCCTATGGTTAAGAATACTACATGCGTACAGCCTTTCCCGGCTCCGTAATGTGTTTCGCCCAATCCCATCAGGTTAGCATCATTATTAAGGAATACGGGCAGTTCGGTCTGCCTCTCCATGATGTCTGCCAAAGGAAGGTTTTCCCAGCCTTTGATGTTGTCGGCTCCGCCAAGTACGATGCGGTTGGTTGTGTCGATGATTCCCGGTGTTCCTATTCCCACACCTTTAACAGGCAGGTTATGTTGGTCGGCATAAGCTTTGGTGAGCTTAACCGCTTTTACTAATTGTTCAACTACTGCATCGGCAGATTCATCGGCACGTGCAGGGATTTTGTCCGAGAACAGGAAGTTGCCCTCTCCATCGACTAAAGCAAATTTAATGGAAGTTCCGCCAAGGTCAATGGCGATAGCATATTTATTGGTATTCATGGTATGTAAATTAGGTTATAAGGTAGTATAGTGAATAATGGGTGAAGCGGTGCTTCACCCATTGGTTTGTTTATTTAATAAGTTCTTTTACTTCTTCAAGATTTTTATCTATTTCTTCATCGCTGATGGCATAGTTAACCAAGTCACCGGACAAATATTTGTCATAAGAAGCCATGTCGATTAGTCCGTGACCGGATAAGTTGAACAAGATAACTTTTTCCTCGCCCTTTTCCGTACACTTGTTTGCTTCATCAATAGCGGCAGCGATGGCATGACATGATTCCGGAGCGGGAATAATACCTTCTGCTTGGGCAAAGAGGCATCCGGCTTTGAATGAGTCAAGTTGTTTGATGTCTACTGCTTCCATTAAGTTGTCTTTCAGTAATTGGGAAACAATCACTCCGGCACCGTGATAACGGAGTCCGCCTGCATGGATGTTGGCAGGAGCGAAATTATGTCCTAAAGTAAACATCGGTAACAATGGGGTGTATCCGGCTTCATCACCATAGTCATATTCAAATTTACCACGTGTCAGTTTCGGGCACGATGCGGGTTCGGCAGCAATGAATCTTGTTTTCTTGCCGTCAAGGATATTGTGACGCATGAATGGGAAAGAGATACCACCGAAGTTGGAACCGCCTCCGAAACAGCCGATAACAATATCGGGATATTCGCCTGCCATTTCCATTTGCTTCTCGGCTTCCAGTCCGATTATGGTTTGGTGCAGGGTGACGTGGCTTAACACAGAACCTAAAGCATATTTACAGTTAGGGGTAGACATGGCAAGTTCGATAGCTTCCGAAATGGCTGTACCTAACGATCCCTGATGATTCGGGTGTGCAGTGATAATATCTTTTCCTGCACGTGTAGACATGGAAGGAGACGGGGTTACTTGCGCACCGAATGTCTGCATGATGGAACGACGGTAAGGTTTCTGCTCATAGCTTATCTTTACCATATACACGGCAAGTTCTATTCCAAATGCTTTGGTTGCATAGGAAAGGGCAGCTCCCCATTGTCCCGCACCGGTTTCGGTTGTCAGGTTGGTAATGCCTTCCTGCTTTGCATAATAAGCTTGCGCCAATGCAGAGTTCAGTTTGTGTGAACCCACCGGACTGACACTTTCGTTTTTGAAGTAGATATGTGCTGTTGTTCCGATAGCTTTTTCAAGTCCGTAAGCACGTACCAACGGAGTGGAGCGGTAGTTTTTATACATTTCATGCACTTCTTCCGGGATTTCAATCCATGCGTTGGTCTGATCCAATTCCTGTTGTGAAACAGCTTTGGAGAAAAGAGGATAAAGATCTTCGGGAGTAAGCGGTTCTTTGGTTTTAGGGTTAAGGGGAGGCATGGGTTTGTTTACCATATCCGCCTGTATGTTGTACCAATAACGGGGGATTTCATCCTCCGGTAGCATGAATCTTTTAGTTTTAGAGCTCATAATGTTATTATTTATTTAGTTATCAGAGTTCAAAAATATGTATTATTTTTAATCCAAACGAATTTTAGATTGTTTTATTTAAAGAATAAGTTATTTTACTTAAGTTTGTGCAAACGTAAAATGGAAGACAAAATGAAGTTATACCACAAGGCTTTTTTGTATCAGAATAAGTGGATACAGCCTTATATTCATATCATTCTCAATTTGATAGACAGCATAACTTTCCTTGCTGCCATTGCTTTAATCGTAGGTGTGGTATATGAACATGGATTTGTTATCTCCCCCACTGCTTATGCCGAATTGGATATTTTATATAAAGCCGTCTGGATTATATTTCTGATTAATGTAACTGCCCATTTGCTTCTCGAATATAAGGGGACGAAAAAGAAATATCGTTCTTTGGCATGGTTTCTGAGCGTGATGCTTTATCTCACCTTGGTTCCGGTTATATTCTTTGAACCGGAAGAGGGAGCAGTCAGGTATGTTTGGCTTCTTTTGAACAGTAAGGCTTACCACCTTATATTGTTGCTTGCGCTTTCTTTTCTCCAGTTGTCTTATGGAATAGTGCGTTTGTTGGGAAGAAAAACAAATCCCTCCCTCATTCTTGCCGGTAGTTTCTTTGCTATTATCTGCATAGGTACGGGGTTATTGATGTTGCCTCGCTGCACGGTGGATGGAATATCGTGGGTGGATTCATTATTCGTCTCCACAAGTGCGGTATGTGTAACAGGGTTAGTCCCGGTTGATGTATCTTCCACTTTCACGCCAATGGGGCAAACAGTCATTATTCTGTTAATACAGATCGGAGGTTTGGGAGTAATGACATTGACAAGTTTCTTTGCCATGTTCTTCATGGGAAATACTTCTTTGTATAATCAGCTTGCGGTGAGGGATATGGTCAGTTCCGATTCTTTGAGTTCATTGCTTTCCACATTAGTATATATCTTATTGTTTACATTGGCTATCGAAGCAACGGGGATGATTGTCCTTTTCTTTAGTATTCATGGAACACTGGGAATGGAGATACAAGATGAGATAGCCTTTGCTGCTTTTCATTCTATTTCGGCTTTCTGTAATGCCGGATTTTCTACTTTACCCAATAATCTGGGTAACTCTATGATAATGGAAAATCACAATCTGTTATATATAACCATTTCTTTACTGATTATTTTAGGAGGCATAGGTTTCCCTATATTGGTAAACTTCAAGAATATTGCAGTCTATTATCTGAAACGTGTATGGAGATTTGTTCGTACCGGGAGAAGGGACAGGCACGAAATGAGCCATTTATATAATTTGAATACAAAGATTGTTTTAGTAGTAACGGCAGTGCTGCTGGTTGTCGGTACTGTGGCAATTGCCGCTTTTGAATGGAATCATGCATTTGCAGGAATGGGAGTGCAGGATAAACTGGTACAATCATTCTTTAATGCCACTTGTCCGCGTACGGCAGGATTTACGAGTGTGAGTCTTACGTCGTGTACGGTTCAGACCTTGCTGTTGATGGTTATTCTGATGTTCATTGGTGGTGCGGCTCAGTCAACTGCCGGTGGTATTAAGGTAAATGCCTTTGCAGTTATTGTCCTTAATCTGGTAGCAGTGTTGAGAGGAAAAGAAAGAGTGGAAGTATTCAGCCGCCAGCTTTCATGGGATTCTATCCGCCGTGCTAATGCAACGATGCTGATGTATTTGATTATTCTTTTCTTAGGTGTGTTTGTCCTGAGTATGCTGGAACCTCAGGCTTCTATATTGGCTTTGACTTTTGAGTGTACCTCTGCGTTGAGTACGGTAGGTTCGAGCCTTGATTTGACACCGACTTTGGGCGATGCCAGCAAATTAATTGTTTCTCTTTTGATGTTTGTGGGACGTGTAGGCGTAATAACCGTTATGCTTGGATTCATCCGTCCGAAGAAAGTGACTAAATATAAATATCCGAAAGATAATATTATAATTAACTAATTATATGAAATACATAATCATTGGTTTAGGAAACTACGGAGGAGTGTTAGCAGAAGAATTGTCTGCATTGGGACACGAGGTGATAGGGGCAGATATAAATGAAAACAGAATAGACTGCCTGAAAGATAAAATAGCGACAGCTTTTGCACTTGATGCTACGGATGATGTGTCATTATGTGCTCTTCCGCTAAATGATGTAGATGTGGTAATCGTGGCTATCGGTGAAAACTTCGGTGCTTCCATCCGTGTCGTTGCTTTGTTGAAGCAGAGAAAAGTGGATCATATCTATGCCCGTGCCATCGACCATGTACACGAAGCTATTCTTGAAGCGTTTAATATCGACAAGATACTTACACCTGAGATTGATGCAGCCCGTGAGCTTGTTCAACTGCTGGATTTGGGAATACGTGTCGAGTCTTTCCAGATAGATGAAGATTATTATGTGATGAAGTTCAAAGTTCCCGAAAAGTTTATCGGCTACCATTTGAATGAATTGAATCTGGATCAGGAGTTTAAACTGAAGATTATAGCCATGAAACGTTCTTATGAGGTGAAAAACTTTTTGGGAATCTCTGTACTGGAAAGGGGAGTGGATAATGCCATACCTCAGGATTATATCATTCAGGCGGAAGATGAGCTGGTATGCTACGGTCGTTACAAAGATTTCCAGTCTTTGTGGAAAGCTATCTGATAATCAGAACATAAATTAATTCTTTTTAGCAAACAGTTCGTTAGTCCGGATTAAACCTTTTCCCTTTTATGAAGTCATATAAAAGGTTGCAACCTAAACGTATTATTCAATTTAGATTATTATTAGGTATGAAAAGATTTAATTTGTTTTTAATGGCCATTCTTTTAATGGGTGGCGTTGTGATGGCTCAGGGTTCGAGAAGAGGAGATAAGAAAGACGTAACGCCCGAAGTTAGGGCTCAACGGATGACTGACAGAATGGTGAAGGAATACTCTCTGAATGAGAAACAAGCCAAAGAATTACAGGCTGCCAACTTAGAGCTTGTAAAGCAGATGCAGGTAAATAAAGAGCAAGCGAAAGCAGAGAAAAGACAGAAACGTGAGGATATGAAATCCATGCGTGATGCAAGAGAAGCTCAGTTGAAGAAGATTCTTACCACAGATCAATATACTGCTTATCAGAAGAAACAGGCAGAGCGTGAGAAAGGTATGAAAGGAAAAGGTAATCCTCGCCATAAAAACAAAAGAGGATAAGTTAAGATTTAGTTTAGTTTTTAGTTTTTCAAAGGTCGGCCGATGTGAATTGTCCGACCTTTTGTTGTATATTTCCTGTTCTTTTCGTTACTTTGCTACACATTTAGTATAGGAGCCACATGAGAAAAATATCTTACTTCATTAGTTTATTTGCATTGCTGTTCATATTGGCGGCGTGTGCCGGAAAAGCAACACAGCAGGATGAGAAACGAGCTTTGCAGATAGATAGCGTAAGTAACAACGGAGTTCAGCATATGCAAGTTTCCCACAGTGAACAGAATGTGAAATTGAAAGGGAAAGACTATCATCTTTTCATCCGGCGTATGCCTGTGGATTCATTGCCTCATGTGAAAAATGACATGGGCGATATTTATGCCGACAATACAATTACGCTTCGTATTACCCGTAATAAAGGCGAGAAGGTCTTTTCTAAAACCTTTACCAAGCAAGACTTCTCTTCTGTAGTCTCAGTCAATCTGTTGCCTCAATGTATTTTGGAAGGTATGGTATTTGATAAGATTACTCCTCAGGGAATAGTGCTTGCTGCCAGTATCAGTGTTCCACAGACCGATCTTTATGTTCCGGTTTCCATAACTATTTCACCGGATGGCAAAATGACGATGGTAAAGGAAGAGGAAATGGAAGATACTTATACGAATACCGGAGAGGAATGAGAAGATTCCAGAAAGATTCCTGATTTGCCTCTTTCCTTTGCAAGAAGAGTGACTCTAAATGTTTGCAAAGTATGAAAATATTGGTAGTAGAAGACGAAAAGAGCTTGCGAGACATGGTTTGTGAATCGCTGGAAAGAGAACGCTTTGTGGTGGAAAGCGCAGCAGATTACCATACCGCAATGGAGAAAATCAACGATTACGATTATGACTGTATCTTGCTTGATATTATGCTTCCCGGTGGTAGCGGACTGGATGTGCTCGAAGAGTTGAAAAGAATGCGCAAGAAAGAAAGCGTGCTTATTATTTCTGCCAAAGATTCCATTGACGATAAAGTATTGGGTTTGGAACTTGGGGCGGATGATTATTTGGCAAAGCCTTTTCATTTGGCAGAACTCAATGCCCGGGTTAAATCCATTCTCAGACGTAAGCACTCCGATGGAGATACCAGCATCGAACTTCAGAACCTGTGTTTATATCCGGATAAAAGGACGGTTTATGTAGATGGAAATGAACTTCAACTCAACCGGAAAGAGTTTGATTTGCTCTATTACTTTGTGACTAATCCCAATCGCTTAATGAATAAAACATCCCTTGCCGAATCTGTTTGGGGAGATAACATAGACTCTGTGGACAGCCTTGATTTTATCTATTCACAGGTGAAGAACCTGCGTCGTAAGATGAAAGTTGCGGGGGCAAAGCCGGAAGTGAAAGCTGTCTATGGTTTCGGCTATAAATTGGTAACAGATAACGAATAATCTAACCTCCTAATCCATGAATCTCATCCAATATACCAACAGGGTTTTATGCCTGCTACTCTTTTTCCTGATAGGAGTATGGGGCGTTTTCTTCTATTTTGCCATTATTGATGAGATTATGGATGAAACGGATGACACTCTGGAGAATTATAGGGAGATTATAGTAAACAAGATGCTGATGAATCCCGACTTATTAAAGGGACAGAAGAATATCATGGATAGTTATGCTATTCGTCCGATTACTGATGAAGAAGCCGAAGAATATGAAGAAGACTTCTATGATTCGATGGCATATATAGAGACGGAGGATGATTACGAACCCGTACGCGTAATGAAAAGTTGCTTTCTTGCTTCGGATGATAACTACTATGAGCTGGAGGTGAGAATATCCACTCTTGAACGTGATGATATGGTAGAGGCTATCTTCAAGTATTTGCTTACTCTTTATGTATTGCTGTTGTTGTGCATCATTCTGGGAACCTACTTTGTATTGAAGAAATCTTTCAAACCATTATATAAACTGTTGCATTGGTTGGATGGAATAGTGCCGGGAAAGCCTGTTCCTTCATTAGATAACGAAACTAAGATTACCGAATTCAAAAAGCTGAATGAATCGGCCCTTGCCATGAGCCGGCGGAGCGAACAGGCATACCGGGAACAGAAGCAATTCATAGAAAATGCTGCCCATGAGTTGCAAACTCCTTTGGCTATCTCACGTGGGAAGCTCGAACTGTTAGCCGAGAACCGGAATCTGTCCGAAGAACAGTTGGCAGAGATTGATGAACTATACCGCACGTTGGGCAGGGCAGTGAAGCTGAATAAATCCCTGCTTCTGCTATCCCGGATCAATAACGGACAGTATCCCGACAAAACGGAAGTGAACATCAATGAACTGAGCCGTGACCTGCTTTCCGATTTAATGGATATATATGAATATAAGAACATCAAGCTGTCTGTTCACGAAGAAGGAGAGTGCCGGGCGGATATGAATGAATCGCTTGCACAGATTCTTATCTCCAACTTATTGAAGAACGCTCTTATCCATACTCCGGCAGGAGGAGAGATGAAAGTAACTGTCGGCAGAGCTTCTTTTTCTGTGGCAAACTCGGGTGGCAAGGCGTTAGATCCTGAGAAGATATTCCGCCGTTTCTATCGGGAGGATATGGATAAGAAAGAATCCAACGGGCTTGGTCTGGCTATCGTTCAATCCATTGTGAAGCTGTATGATATGCGTATCTCTTACAGTTACTCCGATGGCAAACACACCTTCACGTTAAAACTTGTGAAATAACTTGTTAATCGCAATCATTCCCAAATCTTTCCTAAATGCTGTACGTTCTTTGTGATATAAATTAATAATTAAAACAAAGAACCCATATGAAGAAGATTGTAGCAATGTTTGTAATGGCAATAATGGCACTTCAAGTAGCTTTTGCCGGTGATGTAGTGACAAAAGATGTAAGTAAACTTCCTGCTGAGGCACGTACCACTATCAGCAAGCATTTCCCCGATGCCAAGATTTCATTCATTAAGATTGAGAAAGACTTTTTCCAATCGGCTAACTATGAAGCAACGCTGACTAATGGAACTGAAATAGACTTCAACAGCAAAGGCGAATGGTTGGAAGTGGATTGCAAGAAAGGAGTTGTTCCGGCAGCATTTATTCCTGCCAAAGTATCACAATATGTAAAGGAGAACTTCCCGAATGCACATATTGAGAAGATCGAACGCGGACGTAAAGGCTATGAAGTGGAGTTGAGTAACGGACTGGATGTTAAGTTCGATCCATACGGTGGCTTCCTTAAGCTGGATGATTGATAAGTTGAATCTGTAAAACCTTAATCCTATGATTAAATTGAAGTTAAACCTCATGCTTTTATCGTTGTCATTACTGGCAGTGTTTGCCATGACAGCTTGTGACAATGACGATGAAAGACCTTATGAACCCGAAACAGTGGTGCAGGTAACGTTCAAGAACATGTTCCCGAATGCTACCGGAGTGAAGTGGGAACCCAAACTTGGTTACTCTGTGGCTGAATTCTATGATAACGGAGACGAAAAAGATGCATGGTTTAATGCCGACGGCGAATGGCTGTTGACTGAAACTGATCTGACTTATGCCGACCTGCCGGATGCAGTAGTCAATGCCATTGCCGGAAGCAAATATGCCAACTGGAAGAAAGATGACGTAAGCTACCTTGAACGCAAGGACATGGAATCTGTCTATGTGGTTGAAGTGGAACAGGGCGACCAAGAGCTTGACTTATATTATTCGCCCGAAGGAGCTTTGCTCAAAGTAGTTTCCGACGGAAGTAACGGACACAATGCCGTGCCCACTCCCGTGAATGAAAACATCCTGAAGATAGTGAACGAGCTCTATCCCAATGCCAAGATTTTGGAGATCGACGTAGAACAGAACAGCATAGAAGTAGACTTGGTGCAGGAAGACCGCCTGCCTTTCACAATGATTCTCGATAAGGATTACAACTGGATTCAATCGGAATGGGATGCTGCATGGATCAGAGTTCCACAAGCCGTGAAGGATGCAGTAGCCGAAGCAGGCTACACAATCAACGAAGCCGAAGATGAGGCCACCATGATTATCCGTCCTGCGACTGCCGGCGGAGAGGAAATCATCTACCGCATAGAGTTGGATAGGGAACCGGATGACATTGTTCTGTACTTTACGGACTCCGGCACACCGGTTTCAAATTAAGAGTGAACAATGAATAATGAACAATGAATAAGGGGCTTGTACTGCAAGCCCCTTATTCATTGTCCATTATTCATTATTAATCAAATTACATCTGCTGATAATCCTTAGCCAACCCGCCTTCGCTCGTTTCCTTGTAGAGCGACGGCAGATCATGTCCTGTCTGCTTCATCACCTGAACCACTTTATCGAATGACACCCGGTGGATTCCATCGGTGAAGGATGAATAAAGATTGGCATCCAATGCACGGGCGGCAGCGTATGCATTGCGCTCGATGCACGGGATCTGTACCAAGCCGCACACAGGATCGCAAGTCATGCCCAAGTGATGTTCCAAACCCATTTCCGCAGCATATTCTATTTGTGCCGGACTGCCTCCGAACAACTGGTTGGCAGCAGCCGAAGCCATGGCGCATGCCACACCCACTTCGCCCTGACAGCCTACCTCCGCCCCGGAGATAGAGGCGTTTGTCTTTACGATATTACCTATCAGCCCTGCTGTGGCAAGTGCGCGGTGAATGCGGGTGTCACTGAATCCCCGGCTCTTTTGCAAGTGATAGAGCACAGCGGGAACCACTCCGCACGAACCGCATGTAGGTGCAGTGACAATCTTTCCGCCCGCAGCATTCTCTTCACTCACCGCAAGGGCGTAGGAGAATACCAGCCCGCGCGAACGCAGGGATTCTTTGTAGCCGTTGGTGCGTATATAATAGGTGGCGGCTTTCCGTCTCAGGTTGAGCGGGCCGGGGAGAACGCCTTCTTGCTCCAAACCTCTCTCAATGGAGTTCTTCATGGTTTCCCACACCACAGCCAGATGATCCCATACATCCTCTTCCTCACACTCTTTCACATATTCCCAATAACTCCGTCCGCCCCGTTCGCACCAATTGAGGATTTGCTCCATGTGCTCCATTTTGTAGATGTCCTCGGATGCAGCACCTATCGTTCCATTTTCCTCTGCCAAAGCTCCGCCGCCCACACTGAACACCGTCCAACTGTCAACGGATTCTCCCGCGCCGTTCACGGCTTCAAACTTCATCCCGTTGGGGTGGAAAGGCAGGAATACTTTGGGCTCCCACACGATTTCAACCCGTGCATGGGGTTGCAGCACATTAAGGATTGCCACATCCGTGAGGTGACCTTTGCCCGTTGCGGCAAGGCTTCCGTAAAGTGTTACCCGGTAATAGACGTTGCTGTGAGCGCGTGACAGGAACATTTCGGCTGCCTTCTTCGGCCCCATGGTGTGACTGCTTGACGGGCCGTTGCCGATACGGAATATCTCTTTAATACTTTTCATTGTTGTAATTCTATCGTTTATAAGGTTAATTAGTTAGTACCATTTCTTTTTCTTGAAGAAGATATAGACAATCACCGCAACCACCAGCATCAACACCCACGCACCGAAGTAGCCGTATTCCCAGCCAAGCTCGGGCATGAATTTGAAGTTCATGCCCCACACACCGGCAAAGAAGGTGAGTGGGATGAAGATCGTGGAAACAACCGTGAGCCGCTTCATGATGTCGTTCATCCGCAGGTCATTGTTCGATATGTATAAGTCTACCAGTGCCGAAAGCGTTTCCCGGCAGATGTCTATCGTTTGCAGCACGAATTGCAGGTGGTCGTTCACATCGTTGAAGTAGGCACGGTTCACCTTGTGCACCAGCAGGTTCTCCGCACGGAGCAGTTTCACATATTGCTCTTTCAGCGGGAAGATCGCCTTTTTCATCATCAGGTATTGCCGGCGGCGTTCCTGTATCCGGATGCCTATGTCCGTTTTGTCGGTAATGGTGAGCAGCTCTTCTTCCATATCTTCCAGTGCATCGTCCACCTCGGAAATCGTAGCAGTGTAGTTCCCCATTACATTGTTGAGCAACACACTGAGCAGGTAATCCGATTGTCGGGTACGTATTTTCAACACATTCCCGCGAATGGCTTTTGTAACGTTATCGAAGAACTCCGTCTCGTTTTCCACGAACGTAAGCACATAGTTCGTGCCTTGCAGGATGCAGATTTGTTGTTGTTCCAAATCCCCCTCACTGTTGTAGCGGAACACTTTCAGTATGAGTACGGTATATTGTTCATGCTCTTCTATCTTCGTGGGGTGCTCCACGTTAAGGATGTCTTGCAGCACAAGGAAATCAATCTCAAAGTGCTCGCACACCTGCCTCACCGTTTCCGTGTTTTGCAAACCATGTATTTGCAGCCAGTTTATCGCATCGGGCTTGATCTTTGCATTAATTGCGGCAAAGTCATCCCCATACGTTTCCTCCACATCCTCTGCCGAGTATGTGCACAGATGCAGGTGGGTAGGCGTTTTGCTGTCCCCGTTATACGTTAGCTGTTCGCTTAAAAGATTGTTGTTCATCTTCTTTCCTTATTCATTCTTTAAGGATGAACAAAGATAACATATTTGCCGATATAAGGGTTTGAAATAAAATAATATTTAAAATAATCTTTTAACCTGCTTTCAATTAAACTGTTAGGTATATAGTTTCCGTTATTGGTAACAGATTTTCTAAAAATAAGTTAAACATTACTTGTGTGGTAATTAAATAAGGTTTACATTTGAGGATTATTAATCCAAAAAACGAAACATAATGCCTATATTCTATAATAAAGTAGACAGATTGAATCCGCAAAACAGAGAAGCTCCCAAGAAATGGTACTTGCTTCCGAAGAGTATTTCACAGATTACCGAAGAGGAGTTTTATCAGAAAATAGCCAATGACTTAGGTATGAGAAGCGGACAGGTAAAAGCTGTTTTCCAGTCTGCCGAAGATATAGCCGGAACTGCTCTTTGCGACGGACATACTGTGAAATTCGGTAATATTGGTACTTTCAGCGTATCAATCAGATGCTGGGGTTCCGTAAGGGAAGAAGAAGCAACTGTAGCTAAAATCCGTGAGAAATGTATTAATTTCCTGCCCGGACTTGCTATTGCCGAGAAAATAAATAAAGCATCTGTCAGATCTGCCGACACACTGAAAGGCGGAAAGAAGGATCCAGTTGAAGAGAAATCCAATGAAATATCTGTTATTGGAGTAAATAATAATGACGTTGATGATGAAAGCATATTGTTGACAGAGGAATAACCAGTGATAATTACTTCTATGTTGGTAATCCCCGTTCTTAAGACTTAGGTCGAAAGAATGGGGATTTTTATTACCATTTTCATTTGTTAACAATAAGGCTAAAAATCGGCTTCTTAGGGAGAGCCGGGGTGAGACATTATGGAGACTCCCCCCGACTCTCCCTAAGGAGCCGATTTTTGCCCTATAAGGCGTAAAATTTGATGTCCGTATAATTCAAAAACAATCCTCCATGAAGATGTAAAAATATCTTTATGGAGGATTGTTTTTATCCTTATTGAGCAAAAAAGATTACAAATGGAGCTTGATTTTCAGATACGCACGATCGTCAAACGAACGGTTACCTTTCTTCATTCCTTTGGTACTTTTGTAGAGACTCATACATAGCGGATCTTTTTTCAGGATGTCTGCCAGATAAGATTCGGACTCCTGCAGAGTGGAGTGTAGTTCGGGGTATCCGTCCGATGAAAGGATGATTTCTTTCACATTGCTGCCCACAGGGAAGATGTTCACCAGATTCATGTTGACAGGGAAGCCGTCGAATACGGGGAAAGCATAGGGCTGTGCGGGATTTGGATTGTTTTGCAACACGGCTTGCTGTTGCAGGAAAGGATAGATGAAGTCTCGCCCCACGTCATGCGCTGCGAGGTCTTCCATTGTCATGCCTCCCGCAAGTGCCGCTTCATTGAATGCTGCACGAGCATCCGCCATGATGCCGTCTATCTTTTTCTCGTTGCGCGAATACAGTGTGCCGATGATGCATTGGCAGTCACCCACCTGCCACACCTCATTGCGTTGTGCACTGTATATCACTCCGTTGGCAGTGAAGCGTCTGCCGGGTTGCTCTTTCAGCCCTTGCAGCAGATTGTGCTCTTTGTAGAAGGAATAAATGCGGTCTGTTATTCTGCCCACGGCTTGCTCCGCAGTGATGTCGGAAGGGAAATCGCGAATGGCTTCCAATGCAAGCTCCATAGCCAGTCTGCCGGAAGCCTTGCCGTCCAGCGTGAAGTCCGACTTGCTTGTAGCTCCGTCTATCACGGCTGCAAAGTGTGGGGTGACAAGGATGCCGTCCTCGTTTGTCTCGGGAGAATGCTTTCCTTTCAGGTAACATTCCTCAATGGTGAATCTAGGAAATTCTTTTTGTTCCGGGCGGTATTCGCTTTCCATTTTTCTGCTGTTTAAATATTTTTTCAGGTATGCCGGGCGGTCGGTTTGCAGGATGGTTGCCCCGAGTGTGTCTATGAGGTAGCCGTAACCACGGTCGGGGTTGACGAGCGAACAGTCGTCGTCATGTCCTCCGGCGTGCGTGTCCCACAATGTGTTGTACCAGATGTGGCATTTGCCTTTCATTATTTCTTTTACCTGCAAGGGCAGCGGGTTCGTGTCATGGGCAAACTTGAACTCGATTGCTGCGGGCTTCAACACACGAAGGTAATCATTTAATTTCACGATTGCATCGTCTGCATCGAGATTAACTTTCGGCATGAAGATTACCCGGTCCAGATACTTGCCATAGTCACGCTTTACCTGTTGTGCGGGAGCATCGCTTTTCATAACCACGAGGTTGGTAGTACCTGTCTTTTCGAGCAATTCCATTACTTGGTCGAAGTAGTCGAATGCCTTGTCGAGATTGAGCATGATACGTCCCTTTGCCGCGAGCAGTGCTTCTTCGAGGGTCGGCACTTTATGGATGGTCTTGATGTGGCAACCGTTTCTCAGTTGCAAAGCCTTTATCTCTGCCAGCGTGTGGTCTTCCGGTCGTCCCGTTCCGGTAGTGGTGCGGTCGAGGGTGTTGTCGTGCAAAAGGATGAGCACGCCATCCTTGGTGCGTGCAAGGTCTATCTCCACCATGTCCACACCCATATCTATGGCATATTCTATGGCTTGGACGGAGTTTTCACAGGCATTCCGCCAGTCGCCACGGTGGGAGACTACGAGGACATCCTTGCTATTTGGATTGAAGATTTTATTGCGTATCTCTGTTACATGATTAGGCTGCGCCACGGCGGTGAGGGCGAGGAGTAACAGGAGAGTCAGAGTGAATTGTCTTTTCATTTGGGGTAATGGTTTTATGATGATGTAATTCTTATTTCCCCTCCTTATTGAGGAGGGGTTAGGGGTGGTGGTAGGAAAGAATACCTTATAGTTATCATTAATAGATAGGTATTTATTGTCTACCACCACCCCCTGCCCCTCCTCAATAAGGAGGGGAGGTTAAAATACATTAATAGTATCCTTCATTCTGTTCTTCCTCAATGCTCCCGGCAGGTTTCAGCCTGTCGATGTGTGTTTGAGGTATGGGGCGCAGTTTGTGGTACTCTTTGATGCTGGATGCATCTTTGTTGAACTTCTTGGCAAACTCCACGAGCTTTTCACAGCGCACGAGGTCTTCCCAACGGCAGGTTTCGCCTAAGAGTTCGCGTCCGCGCTCATCGAGCATGAAGTTGACGAAATCTGTGCCGGCAAGCTGTTCTTTGGTTACTTTGATGTCGTTGTAGGTACTGTGGGTGTTGCCTTTTTCACCGCCTTCGATTGTCCAGTATTGGTCGGTCTTTTTCTCGCCTTCCGCCCAAGCTGCTCTTTCCCTTATGACGTTGATGTACTTGGCTGCCGTTTCAAAGTCATTCTTTCTCCCGGCTGCTTCGGCTGCTATCAGGTAGGTTTCGCCAAGGCGCATGCGCACCCATTCACGCGATGACTTTTGTTCTGCAATGGAAGGACGGTTGGGCGCCACGTGCTTGATGAGTGTGGGATATTGCTTGGAGTCGTGCATTTCATACGGGAAGTACACGTAGCTGCGATTGGCACGAAGCACTTTCATTTCCTTGCTGTCGGCTTTCAACCCGGTTTTCTCTATGGTGAAGTAAATAGCAGTGTCGCCCAGCGCGAATTTCTTCTTGCCTGCAATCTGACCTTTTGCCGCATCGGGTGTGAAGTACACTCCGTCTTTGTCGTCTTTCAACTCCTGCCATGTGGGGATTTTACTTTCATCGTTTGACAGGTATGCCCATCGGAAGCTCTTGTAGTAACGTGAGTCGTTCTTGCGGTCGAAGAGTTCCAACAAGGTCTTTTCGGTGGGGCGGAAGCGCTTATACGGACGTCCGTAGAAAATATCTCTTGCCATAACGCCGGACAATTCATAGTCGCACAGCCAGAACATGTGGAACCAGTTGCCATTGTCATTAAAGATAGGGTTGTTGGTGAACTGCACGGCGAAGATAACCTCGGAGTTTCCCATGTTGTCAATGTCCCAAAGGTCAGCAAAGTTCTTTTGCAGTGCATAGGGGCCTTCATTTATGACATACTCGGAGAAATAGAGTGCACTGTCGGCATCGGTCGTTTGTTTTCCCCTGTTTTCGGTAATGGCGCTGCATCGTGTGAGGTACACTTTGGCAAGCAGGTGTGCCGCTGCGAAAGAGGAGGCTTTGCCTTTCTGCGAACCGTCTATTTTAAGCGGAAGATTCTCTACGGCATAGCGCAGGTCGGTAATGATTCTGTTATAAATATCCGGTATCGAAGCACGTTCAAAACTGGTGCGTATTTCAAAGCTTCCGTCTGTCACGAGAGGCACTTTGCCGAATTGCTGAACCAGCTCAAAGTAGAGGAACGAACGGATAAAGAGCATTTCCGCCGTGCTTGTCGCTTTCTTTGCCTCGCTCATGTCCGATTTTACAATTTGTGCCAGTGCAATGTTTGCATCACTTATTCCCTTGTAGTGGTTTTCCCACATACCTTCCAGAATACTGTGTTCCGGGTTGAGTTGAGTTCCGTAAGAGTTGAACGCCTGTTTTTGCTTGCCGTCGCTTCCGGCGGTGAACAGGTCGGTTCCCATTTCGGTGAGTACGTCATATTTTTCTCCACTGCATCCCCAGCGAAGGAAGCTGTAGGCAGCCGCCACGGCGGCATCTACTCCTTCTTCCGTTCCGTAATAGTCATAAGTGAGTTTCGGCGCACCGTCTTCACTGAGCCAGTCCGAGCAACCGCTTGTCCCCATCAAGGTGAGGAGCATTAACATGAAACTATATATTTTTTTCATACCTATATGCTTGTTTAAGTGTTTATAATGATAGATTTATACCAAACATCCATGTGCTGTAACTGGGTGATGTGCGCCCGTCTGCTCCCTCGGGATCTATACCGGTGAAGTTGGTGAATATGAACGGGTTGTTGGCACTCAGGTAGAAGCGTATCTTCTGTGCGCCTATCTTCTTGACGATTGTTTCGGGCAGGGTGTAGCCTAATGTAATGTTACGCACGCGCAGGAAGTCGGCTTTGTCATATCCGAGAGTCTTGATGTAGTCCAGCGTTTCCACATCGGCAGTGGGGCGCGGGAATGCATTGGTGGGGTTGGAGGGTGTCCAGTAATCCAGTTTCACTCCATTGGCACGTCCCGGCTTTTCCTCATACTCGATGTTGTTCTTCAACATGCCGCCCACACTTGCATAGAGGAATACGGACAGGTCGAATCCCCGGTACTCGAAGTTATTGACCATACTGGCAATGAATTTCGGGCGTTGGCTTCCCAAGATTACCTTGTCCTTGTCCGTGATTTTGTAATCTCCGTCCTGATCCTTTACCTTGATGCTGCCCACGGTGAAGTTTCCTCCCTTGTCATTGAACTTGGCCATCTCGGCAAGGTCTTCGGGCGTATTCTGCCAGATGCCTGCTTTCTCGTAGTTGTAATAAACATCAATGGGCTGCCCTATGAACCATTCGCTGCCTATATCGTCCAGCTTGCCATTGTACAGTTCCACTATCTCTTCCTTATTGGCAGAGAACATCCAATCCGTACTCCAAGTGAAGTTTTTGCCGATGATGTTCTGTGTGTTCAGCGATATTTCAATACCCTTGTTGCGGGTGGAACCAACATTTGACATCACGCTGGAGAATCCGGATACCACCGGCAACTGGCGTTCGAGCAAAAGGTCGTGTGTGTTCTGCAGATACAGGTCGATAGAACCGTTGATTCTGTTCTTCAGGAAGCCGAAGTCGAATCCCACGTTCCATTGGTCGGTCGTTTCCCAAGTGAGCAAATCATTCGCCATGAGCTTTGGAGCATAGCCTATCACTTCTGTTGCCCCGTTGCTGTAAACGTAGTGCTTCATTCCCAGTGCACCTTTGGTCTGGTAGGGATCAACCGATGAGTTACCTGTCTTGCCATAGCCCAGACGGAGTTTCAGGTTGTCGAGCCATGAGGCATTCTTCAGGAAGTTCTCGTCGCTCATTCGCCATGCCAATGCAGCCGACGGGAAAAGCACCCATTTGTGTCCGTCTGCCAGTCGGGAAGAACCATCGTAACGGGCGGAGACAGTGACAAGGTATTTACCCATGAAGCCGTAATTGATACGCCCCATGAAAGAAGCCATGTTCCATTTGGTATAGTTGCTCTTCACGCCGTCTACCATGAGCCCGGCAGCAAGGTCGTAGTATTTGAGAATATCGGACGGCAGGTTTTGCACACCGGAGTTGTTCGTTTCCTCCAAGTCTTGTTGGATAGATTGCAAAAGGGTTGCGCCGATGGAGTGCTTACCGCCTCCGAACTCTTTGTTATAGGAGAAGTAGTTCTCCCAAGTGAACATGCTGTACTTCTCGGTAGCATTCTTTGCGTAGGATGTTCCGAGTTGCCTTTCTGTTGTCTCGGCAGTGAAGTACTCATAATCCTGCACGGTACGGGAGTCGATGCCGAAGTTGGAACGGAACGTCAGCCCGTCAACCGGGAGCTTCACATCCACATAGTAACTGCCGAGGAAACGGCTGGTCTTCAACGGGCGATCCACTGCACCGTCCACCATGTTCATCATCGGATTATACATCAATGCATCGCTTCCCACCAAAGAGGGAACTGTGCCGTCATCGTTATACAAACGCCCCAGTGGGGTTACTCTGTATACGTAGTTATCCTTTTCCATGTCACTGCCCCTGTTTTGCACCGAGTGCGAGAATTGGGTTTGCGCACCTATCTTCACATACTTGTTGATGGTGTGGTTCAGATTCAGGCGGACGGAGTATCTCTCATAGTTCTTGTCTTTCATGATGCCTTCTGTCTTGTTATAAGTGACGGAAGCCATGAAGTTGGTCTTCGAGCCTCCTCCGCGGATGTTCAGTTGGTGGTCTGTAATGATGCCGTTGCGGGTAACTTCATCAAACCAGTTGTGTGAGCGTACACGCGAAGGATCATAATTACCGTTCTCGTCATATCCCATCAATACGGACTCCATTACATACTCGTCTTGCTTGAACATGGGCAGAAGCATATCTTGCTCCTTGCTGGGGGTAGCCGATGTGTATTGATTCTTGCCCGTGCTGTTTCTGTATGCCTCGCGGGTGAACTCCGCATATTCGGCACCGTTCATCAAATCCAGCTTGTTCTGTATCGTCTGCACTCCCACATAACCGTTGTAATCAACGTGGGTTCTGCCTTCTTTCCCCTGCTTGGTTGTGATGATGATAACGCCGTTGGCTCCACGTGAACCATAGATAGCGGTAGCGGATGCATCCTTCAATACTTCCATGGATTCAATATCCGCCGGACTTATTTCTCCCATTCCGCCTGTTACGGGAATCCCGTCTATGACAAACAACGGATCGTTGCTTGCATTGATGGAACGCTTGCCACGGATAAGGATGGACGGGGTATCTCCCGGTTCCCAACTGGAATTGGAAACGACTACTCCCGAAGCTCTGCCCTGCAAAGCACTGGCAGCCGAAGTGACGGGTACAGCAGCAACTTTGGAAGAGTTAATGGAAGCGACAGAACCGGTAAGGTCTCTCTTCTTCACTGTTCCGTATCCCACAACTACAACTTCATCGAGTTGCTTGGAATCCTCCAATAAAGTAATGGTAAACGAATTCTTGTCTTTCACTTTCAGCTCTTGTCCCAGATAACCTACATAAGTGATAGCCAAAAGGTCTTCCGGCAATACATTATCAATGGAGAAGTTACCGTCAACATCGGTGATTGTGCCGTTGGTTGTGCCTTTAACAAGGATACTTGCCCCGATGATAGGTTCTCCTTTTTCGTCGGCAATTACACCTTTCACGGTTTTAGGTTTGCTACTGCTTTTAGATTCCTGAATACTGATCTTGGAGATAACGATCATCTTGTTCTGCAACTGATAGCTCAGGTCTTTATCTAAGACTTTAGATAATACGTCTTCTATCGTAGCATTCTTGAAGTTTTCAGAGATTAGTTTGTTCTCATTTACTTCGTCTGTTTTGTAAATGATGGACAAACCTGCTTGCTGTTCCACTTCTTTCAAGACATTCTTCAGCGGTTCCGCCTTGAATTCTTTGTTGATTGTCTGTGCATTGAGAACCATTCCTCCTATACACATGATAACTAAAAGAAGCAGCCGTAAGATTTTGTTTCGGTTGTTCATAGTGTTTTCAATTAGATTAGTTGTTACATAAAATACTTACTCTTTGATATATATATCGTTTTCTTTGCGCTCTATCTTAATAGGGATGATTTCGGAAATGGCATTAAGCACTTCTCCTATGGTTTCCCCGTTCCGAATGGAAACTCTGAACTCTTTGCTTTCGTTCTTGCCGGATTCCAAAGTGATGTTTACATTGTATTGCCGTGACAACTTGGTGACAAGCTCTTTTAATGTAATGGCATCATATTCTATCCTGTTTTCCGACCATGCTTTGGCTTGAACGGCATTGACTTTGTTACGGGTGAATTTGTTTGAAACGCGGTCTAACCGGACAGACTCTCCCGGTGACATACCTATCGCTTGTCCTTTATACAATAAATCGACAGCCCCTTCAAGTAAGGTAGTTGTAACAAACGAATCGTCGGAGTAAGCAGTGACATTGAATTTAGTTCCTTTTACCTGCACGTCATAACTTCCTGTTTTGACAATGAAAGTTGCTCCGTTGTGTTTGGTTACTTCAAAGTAGGCCTCTCCGTCAAGTTCCACTTCACGGTTGGCGGCATTGAATCGGTTGGAGTACTTCAAGGTAGAGCCTGCATTGAGCCAAACTACCGTTCCGTCCGAAAGTTCCATTTTACTTTTCTCACCATAAGGAGCTTCGAATGCAAAGTAAGATTCGGGCTGCAAGTAAGGCTTTATCTCCCATACGCCATATCCTCCGATGATGAATAATAAGATAACCGCTGCGATGCCGGCTGCCTTTCTCCAGATAGGAAGTTTGCGAGCGGGGAGCATTGGGATAATGGCTTCTTGTGTACGGATTTTGCATTGCAAGCGTTTCCATTCATTCAGCACTTCAACATCCTCTTGTTTGAGTTGCAGCCATTCTTTCTCCCATTGTTTGAATTGTGCCCGGTTCGATTCATTGCTTTGAATGAAATCGAACAAACACTTTTCATCATCCCTTGAGATTTTACCCTCAAAGTAAAGAACGGCAAGATTGCGGATGTCTTTTTCTACGTTTTCCATAATTCTGTTTCTATAAGATGTAACAACTAATATTTATTTTACCCAACCTGTAAAAACGGAAAAAGCAGAAACTTTTTTATTTCTGCTTTTTCATCCTGTTTCGTTAATGAATCCAGGCTATTTATTATTCAGAATAACCCATGCCAATATCATAATATAAATGTCTACCGGATATTTGTCTTTGAAGTGTTTGGAAAAGTAAAGCAATGCTTTCGATATATGTTTTTCCACAGCGGTGGTAGATACTTGCAACTTATCTGCTATCTCCCGGTTCTTCATCCCTTTGAAACGGCTCATGATGAATACTTCACGGCAACGGTCGGGGAGAGTATTCATTACAATGTTTATTTGTTCTTCCAGTTCTTTGTAAAGTAACTTATGTTCCGCATCCAGAGAAAAGTCTGCATAATATAAACGTTCTTCACCATTTATATTGGCAAGATATTCTATTTGATACTTTTCTACAACGGAAATGTGTTTCAGGTAGTTGAGACAGCCGTTTCTCACCATGGCGAATAACAGGGAAGTAACCGATATTGCCGATAACATTTCCCGCTTCTCCCACAGACGGAGAAAGCATTCCTGAATAATGTCACGGGCGGTTTCTTCATTTTCAACGAAACGGATGGCATATCCACGCAGACGGGGGTAATAGTTCTTAAAAAGAAATTCGAAAGCCTCGCTGTTTCCTTGTTTCATTTCATTTACGAGAATAGCTTCGTCAGAAAAATCAATCATTACTCTGTGTTTTTATATTGGCAAAGGTATAGGTTCCTAATTTGAAACCTATGACAAATATATTAATAATTTTAAGAATCTCCGCTGTTTTCCTTGTTTCATTGAACGGCTATTTGTTTATACTGCTCCAACAGAATGAAAGTTTAAAAAGTTACCGTCACCCGTCACTGATTTCATGTATATCCTTATGGTAAGTGCTTTTGGGTATGATGCCAACTTTTTTGTTAGCGTCACTTTTGCCATTTGCCGTCACCCTTTTGTGAAATTCAGGCTAAAAACTTTTCAAAATATCCTCTTATCGGCTCCGGTTTCAATGCTTACACAGATATGTTACCGGGCAAGTGTTGACAAACTTCTGCCGAAGAACAAGCCTCTTGACAATTGTCGAGTAATCGCTCGACAACTGTCAAGTGGGTGCTCGACAGTTGTCAAGCGATCACGTGACAGTTGTCAAGTGATTAGTGTCATAGTATTGGTTTATCTGTTTGCGGGCATAAAATACAATAAGTAGCCTGTTGTTTGCTTATGGGAACGGGGGATTAGTGTTTGTTTATATGGCTGGTTGGAATACATATTGTATCCGGTATGATAATGCTACTTCGTGATATTGTGTTTATGATGATATGTACTTATTTGAGAAACAATGCTTTATAGCATATGGTGTATTGGAATTTATGATAGAAAAGTTATTTATATTTGTGCCGATTATTAATGAAAACGCTATGCAGGATACAGAAAATAAATACCCGTTGGCTAACAATCACATCTCGGTGGACTGTGTTGTTTTTGGTTTCGACGGGGAGCAATTAAAAGTATTGCTAATAAAACGTGTGGGCGAGGATGAAGGAAAAATATTCCATGACATGAAACTTCCCGGTAGCCTTATCTATATGGATGAAAATCTTGATGAGGCTGCCCAAAGAGTGTTATTTGAACTGACCGGTTTGAAAAACGTGAATCTGATGCAGTTCAAGGCATTTGGTTCCAGAAACAGAACCAGTAATCCGAAAGATGTCCGTTGGCTGGAAAGAGCCACTCAATCTAAAGTGGACCGTATTGTGACTATTGCTTATCTGGCTATGGTAAAGATAAACCGCACGCTGGAACATACAATGGATGAAACACAGGCATGCTGGGTTTCTTTGCCGGATATTCCCAAATTGGCTTTCGACCACAATCTGATTATCAAAGAAGCGTTGGTTGCCATTCGTCATTTTGCAGAGATCAATCCCTCCGTCATTTTCGATTTGCTTCCACGCAAGTTTACTGCATTGCAACTCCGGTTGCTTTTTGAATTGGTATATAACAAGAAGATAGATGTGAGAAACTTCCATAAGAAAATATCCATGATGGAATATGTAGTTCCTTTGGAGGAAAAGCAGCTTGGCGTGGCTCACAGGGCAGCACGCTATTATAAGTTCGATAAAAAAATATATAATAAGAATAGAAGATAAGATTATATGTATCTGTTAGGTTATGATATAGGAAGCTCATCGGTAAAAGCGAGCTTGGTGAATGCCGAAACCGGGAAATGTGTAGCTTCGGCTTTTTATCCGAAGCAAGAAGCTGCGATTATCAGTGTGCACCCCGGATGGGCGGAACAGAAGCCCGAGAACTGGTGGGAATATTTAAAGATGGCTACTGCTGCCGTGCTGAAAGAATCGGGGGCGGTTGCAGAAGATACAAAGGCGATTGGCATTTCTTATCAGATGCACGGACTTGTTTGTGTGGATAAAAACCGGCAAGTGCTCCGTCCTTCCATTATATGGTGTGACTCGCGTGCTGTGGGCATCGGTGAAAAGGCTTTTAATGAAATAGGAAAAGAAAAATGCCTTTCGCATTTGCTCAACTCTCCCGGAAATTTTACTGCATCCAAGCTTGCTTGGGTGAAACAGAATGAACCGCAGGTTTATGAGAAGATAGATAAAATAATGCTTCCGGGTGATTACATAGCCATGAAGTTGAGTGGAGAAGTGTGCATCACCATGGAAGGACTTTCCGAAGGCATGTTTTGGGACTTTAAGCATAACAGGGTGGCAGATTTCCTAATGGATTATTATGGATTCGACCGTTCATTGCTGCCTGTCGTCCGCCCCACATTTTCCACTCAGGGAGAAGTAAGTGAAGCAGCAGCAAAGGAACTTGGGCTTCGTGCGGGTATTCCTATTACTTACCGTGCAGGTGATCAGCCTAACAACGCTCTTTCGCTGAATGTGTTCAATCCGGGAGAAATAGCATCGACAGCAGGAACTTCGGGAGTTGTGTATGGCGTGAACGGGGAAGTGAATTATGATCCCGAATCTCGTGTAAACACCTTTGCCCATGTGAATCATTCGGATGAGCAAACCCGTTTGGGAGTGTTGCTGTGCATTAACGGAACAGGTATTTTGAACTCATGGATCAGAAGGAATGTGGCTCCCGAAGGAATTTCCTACGGTGAAATGAATGAACTCGCTTCCCGGATACCGATAGGCAGTGAAGGCATAACCATTCTGCCGTTTGGGAACGGAGCGGAACGTATGCTGAATAACAAAGAAACAGGTTGTTCCGTGTACGGGGTGAACTTTAATCAACATGGCAAGGCACATATTATCCGTGCTGCCCAAGAGGGTATTGTCTTCTCCTTTAAATACGGAATAGAGATTATGGAAAAGATGGGAATGCCGGTAAATAAGATACATGCCGGACATGCCAATATGTATCTCAGCCCCGTGTTTTGCGAAACTCTTGCCGGAGTGACCGGGGCAGTCATCGAACTGTATGACACAGACGGTTCGGTGGGTGCGGCTAAAGGTGCCGGGATAGGTGCCGGAATTTATAAAGATAATAAGGAAGCTTTTGCCACGCTTGACAGATTGAAGGTAATAGAACCTGACGTATCTTCTTCGGCACAATACATGGAAAGCTATGAAAGATGGAAAGAACATTTGAATAATATAGTAACAAAAACAATTAAATAACATAGTATTATGACAACTAAAGAGTATTTTCCCGGAATAGGAAAGATTAAGTTCGAAGGTAAAGAGAGTAAGAACCCGTTGGCATTCCGTTATTATGATGCCGAGAAGGTGGTTAACGGCAAAAAGATGAAAGACTGGCTGAAGTTTGCCATGGCATGGTGGCATACACTGTGTGCGGAAGGTGGCGACCAGTTTGGTGGTGGAACAAAAACATTTCCGTGGAATGCTGATGCCGACAAAATACAGGCTGCCAAGAATAAAATGGATGCCGGGTTTGAGTTTATGCAAAAGATGGGCATAGAGTATTACTGTTTCCATGATGTGGATTTGTGTGAAGAAGCTGCAACAATTGAGGAGTATGAAGCAAACCTGAAAGAAATTGTAGCTTACGCCAAACAGAAACAAACGGAAACGGGAATCAAGTTATTGTGGGGAACAGCCAACGTGTTCGGTCATAAACGTTATATGAATGGTGCTGCCACCAATCCTGATTTTGATGTTGTGGCACGTGCTGCCGTGCAAATAAAGAATGCGATTGATGCTACTATCGAATTGGGAGGTTCCAATTATGTATTCTGGGGTGGACGCGAAGGTTATATGTCTTTGCTCAATACAGACCAGAAACGTGAAAAGGAGCATCTGGCACAGATGTTGACCATAGCCCGTGATTATGCCCGTGCCCGCGGTTTCAAGGGAACTTTCCTTGTTGAACCTAAACCGATGGAACCTACAAAGCATCAATATGATGCAGATACCGAAACTGTTATCGGCTTCTTGAAAGCTCACGGATTGGATAAAGATTTTAAAGTAAATATAGAAGTGAACCATGCAACCCTCGCAGGTCATACGTTCGAACATGAACTTGCCGTGGCTGTCGATAACGACATGCTGGGTTCTATCGATGCTAACCGGGGCGATTATCAGAACGGTTGGGATACGGATCAGTTCCCGATTGATAACTTTGAGCTTACCCAAGCCATGATGCAAATTATCCGTAACGGCGGATTGGGAAACGGTGGTACGAACTTTGATGCAAAAACCCGTCGTAACTCTACTGATTTGGAGGATATTTTCATTGCCCATATAGCAGGAATGGATGCGATGGCACGTGCTTTAGAGTCGGCTGCTACTCTTTTGAACGACTCTCCTTACAAGAAAATGTTCACGGAACGTTATGCTTCCTTTGACAGTGGTAGGGGTAAAGAGTTTGAAGAAGGAAAGCTTTCTCTGGAAGAGTTGGTTGCTTATGCCAAGACAAAAGGAGAACCGAAACAGATCAGTGGCAAACAAGAACTTTATGAAGCTATCGTAAATATGTATTGCTAAATACTTAACAGGCGGATGGAATAAGTGCTTCCGTCCGCTTCTTAAATCTTGATGACAATGATAAACACAGAAAATGGGAGCAAATCTTATTTGGTTTGCATCGTCTTTGTTGCAATTCTTGGCGGACTTCTTTTCGGCTATGACACGGCTGTTATTTCGGGAGCCGAACAAGCTATGGGAAAATACTTTGGGATTAGTGGTTTCATGCATGGCTTCACAGCTTCCAGTGCATTGATAGGATGTGTAATCGGAAGTATAATTTCCGGTATTTGTGCCACCCGGTTGGGACGTCGCAATTCTCTCCGGCTGGCTTCGGTTTTATTTTTCTTGTCTGCACTTGGTTCTTATTATCCCGAATTTTTATTCTTCAATGTAGCCGAACCGGGGCAAGCAAGTGATTCGGTTCTTATTGCCTTTAATTTCTACCGTATTCTCGGAGGTGTCGGGGTAGGTTTGGCTTCGGCTATTTGCCCGATGTATATTGCCGAAATATCTCCTTCGGAGATTCGTGGTAAGTTGGTTTCCTGTAACCAGTTCGCAATTATCTTTGGTATGTTGGTTGTATACTTTGTGAACATGATTATAAAAGAAGGTATGAATGATGATACTTTGGTGCGTGCAGGATGGAGATACATGTTTCTTTCCGAAGCTGTTCCGGCGGGTATATTTGGTATCTTGTTGTTCTTTGTCCCCAAAACTCCACGTTATCTGGTTATGATAAATCAGCCGGAAAATGCTTTTCATGTGCTTTCCAGAATTAACGGAACTCGTTTGGCCAAAGATATTCTTCACTCGATTAAAGAAACAGCAAAAGAGAAAACAGAAAAGTTATTTACTTATGGTAAAACGGTGGTGGTTATCGGTATTTTGCTTTCCGTTTTCCAACAAGCTATCGGCATTAATGCTGTTTTGTATTATGCTCCCCGTATCTTTGAAGGACTTGGCACAGGCGGTGATAGTATGTTGCAAACTGTGGTGATGGGAGTGGTGAATATTGCATTTACATTAGTGGCTATCTTTACGGTGGAAAGTATGGGTAGAAAACCTTTGCTCATAATAGGCTCCATTGGTATGGCGGTCGGTGCTTTCTTCGTGGCAGGATTTTCCCATGCAGGAGTGGGAGGCATTCTTCCGGTTATAGCTATTATTGTTTATTCGGCAGCTTTCATGATGTCGTGGGGACCTATTTGCTGGGTACTCATCTCGGAGATTTTCCCTAATACGATACGTGGCAAAGCAGTAGCTATTGCTGTGGCTTTCCAGTGGATTTTTAATTTCCTTGTTTCTTATACTTTCCCCTCGTTGTACTCGTTCAGTCCGGTTGTTGCATATGGTTTATATGGAACAATCTGCATAGTGGCGGCTATATTCGTTTGGAAGTGGGTTCCCGAAACGAAAGGAAAAACATTGGAAGATATGAATGCTTTGTGGAAGAAGAATTAATATGTATTTCCGGGTATAATGATTTTATACCCGGAATTTTCTTTTATTTCAGGTCTACAACGGTAATGCCTGCTCCGCCGAATTGAACATGTTCATCTTGAAAGTGTGCAATTCCCGGAATTGTTTTGAGATAATCTCTGATTAGTGTACGCAGGATTCCTGTTCCTGTTCCGTGAAGGATGCGTACTCTTTCCATTCCGATTAAAATGGCATCATCTATGAAATAAGTAACTGCCTGAATAGCTTCGTCACCTCTCATTCCACGCACATCAATGTCTTGTTTGAAGTTGAGCTTCTTTTCATACATTTCATCATGTGTTTGTGTACTGATGAAAGTACTTTTAGGTTCTTGTTTCTTTGCCGGTCCTGCATTTGTACGTTCTAACCGGTCTAACTTAACAGATGTTTTTATCATACCGAATGCAACTGTGGCATTCTTTCCGCTAATCTCTATTACTTCCCCGACAGATGTTTGTCCTTTAATCTTCACGTTGCTGCCTATGGTGATAGGTTCTGCTTTTGGTACTTGTACCGGTTGAGGTTTATTGGGCTGAGGCTTTTTTTCTTTTTTTCTGTCTTGCTTCTCGCGTAGTTTCTCCATCTTCCGGGCAATTTTTTCCTCTATATTTGATTTTTCGAGGTTCTCCATTGATTCGCGGAAATCGGATAATTCTTTGCGTGCCAAGCGGGTTTGCTCTTTTTCGGCTTGTGCTTCTTTGATTACGCGGATTGTATTCTCGATTTTAGCATTTGATTCTTGCAATAACCTTTCCGCATCTTCTTTTGCTTTTCGTATAATCTCTTTGCGTGACTTTTCGAGTTCTTGAATTTCAGCTTCATACTTGGCAATCGTTTCCTCCATGTGTTTCTCACGTTGGCGGATAGTTTGCCGCTTTCCTTCCCAGTAACGTTTGTCACGAACAATGTCTTGAAGATACTTATCGGCATTGATGTATTCGCTGCCTACGATTTCCGAAGCATCGGCTATGACATCTTCCGGAAGACCAATCTTTCGGGCAATCTCTACTGCAAACGAGCTTCCCGGATTGCCTATTTGCAACTGGAAAAGCGGCTGCATGAGGTGACGGTCATAAAGCATGGCTCCGTTGATTATTCCTTCATGGTCTTCGGCATAATGTTTCAGGTTTTGATAGTGGGTAGTGATTACTCCGAACGCTTGTCGGGCATTAAATCGCTTTAATACGGCCTCCGCCATGGCGCCACCGATCTGAGGTTCTGTTCCGCTACCGAATTCATCTATTAGAATTAAGCTGTGCTCATTGCAATGCTTAATCATATTCTTCATGTTGAGAAGGTGGGAAGAATAAGTACTGAGATCATTTTCTATGCTTTGTTCGTCACCTATATCTATAAAAATACTGCTGAATATTCCGGCATGGCTGCGTTCATGCAGAGGAATCAGTAAGCCGCATTGCAACATGTATTGCAACAATCCGACGGTTTTAAGGCAAACGGATTTACCTCCGGCATTAGGTCCCGATATAATTAGAATACGCTTTTTATTATCCAGTTCTATATCCAATGGAATTACTTTTTTCCCATGTTTTGCCAAAGATAACTGTAATAACGGGTGAACCGCCATAGTCCAGTCTATTATTTGTTTATTCTCGAATGCCGGTTTAATGGCATTTGTTTGAATGGCAAAGTGAGCTTTAGCCCGGATGAAATCTATCTCGGCAAGGAATTCGTATGATTGGAGTATATCGGGAATAGAAGGACGCAATATATTTGAGAATTCTGTCAGGATACGGATAATCTCCCTACGTTCTTCACCTTCCAACTCGCGGATACGGTTATTTGCTTCTACTACTTCCGCGGGTTCGATGAATACGGTTTTTCCACTTGATGATTCATCGTGGACAATACCTTTAATCTTCCTTTTCAATCCCGGAGCTACCGGAATGACAAGGCGTCCGTCACGCATAGTCGGAGCCACATCTTTATCGACATACCCTTCAGCCTGCGCATTTCTTAATATGGCATTCAAACTTCGGGATATACCATTTGTTGTTGCTGCCAATTCTTTTCGTATGCGTGAAAGTTCGGTGGAGGCATTATCTTTTATCTTGCCGAATTTGTTGAGTATTCCGTCAATCTTTCCGATAATTTGTGGGAATACAGCAATATCTCCAGCGAGTTTTCTAAGGTTCGGATAGGAAACATTGCTTTCTTCCTCTTCACTTTCCCGTGAAAGAAACCGGATTATATCCCGAATAGTTTCAAGTGACCGTCGCAGGTCAAATAATTCTTGTTCATCCAGATACATACCTTCTACTTTGATCCTCCTTAAAGAGGGACGAACATCAAAAAAGTATTGGTCGGGAAAACTGTCTTCTTCTTGAATGATACGGATAAATTCTGTTGTCTGATTCAGCTTCTCTTCAATATCGGAATGAATATCCGAAAAGATCATATCATCTACTCTTTCTTCACCTAATGTGCTGAGACATTTGTCTTTTAGAAGTTGACGAATGGTATCGAATCCTATTTTTTGCTCAAAGTTATGAGGGTATATCATGGATATAAAGTCTATCGTAAATTAGAGTGCAAAAATACGATTATATTTTGAATGTTTGAATGATAAAGTGAATTTAGCATACGAATTTATCTAGATGTTGCTGTGAATTTTAGAAAAAATCCTTGAATCATTTGCTAAAATGAAAAATAGTCGTACCTTTGCACCGCTTTCAAAAGGAAGCACTTTTGGAAAGGTGGCAGAGTGATCGATTGCAGCGGTCTTGAAAACCGCCGTACTGA
>ERZ826016.537-NODE-537-length-46272-cov-11.040396_pt1 | contig 46272 bp, 45 predicted proteins | sample MGYA00519872_ERZ826016 | MGnify/ENA primary metagenome ERZ826016 (study PRJEB31778, sample SAMEA3449218) | human gut metagenome | biome: human gut; feature: human-associated habitat; material: faeces | place: United Kingdom | collected 2010/2012 ... | reverse complement strand
ATAAGTTAAAGAGATATGTATCTGAGAGAGGTAAGATTCTTCCTAGAAGAATTACCGGAAACTGCGCTAAGCATCAGAGAGCACTCACAGTTGCTGTTAAGAGAGCACGTCATATCGCTTTAATGCCATACACATTAGACTAATTTAAGGCGTAAGGAATCGTAAGACGGTTAAAAAGGGGGACATATCCTATGGATATGCCCCTTTTTTTGACACCTGAATCGTGATAGGAAACTTCGTTCCTATTACACAAAAATCTAAAAAGGATTGCGTGTGCCATCTAAAAGTTCAACGGCTTCACCGCCAAGGACAGCTTTGATAAAATCGCGGCTGTCTTTCAGCTTGCGCTCAAATACCATTCCGCCATAGACCATCTCTGTCGAGTGCTGGTCTGAACCTGCCGTCTTTGCAAGCTGATGCCTGTCGGCATAGTCTATGGCTCTGTCGTTGAATTCAGGGTGTCCCATACATCTTGACTTGGTGAGAGTTCCGCTGTGGGTGGCATTGACTGCTTCGACACCGTCGACATATTCAGGAAAGAGGCGAATTTCGGGGATATACGGAGCTTCCCTGAACGGATGCGCATGTATTACCATACCGCCTCCGGCATGTACAAGTTCATACTGTGTCTTTACATCGGCATCGCGGATTTCCGGATGAGCGAGAAGCCAGTCCTTATCAAGACCATGTATGAGGAATTCTGTTCCCTTGTAGCCGGACTCCCAGCCGAAGAATACCTGAAGACCGATGCGGTTTCCTTCCTCAAGTGCGTTCTCATAACCCTTACAGAAGCCGTTAACCCATTCACCCCATGGAAGTGAGCGGTCAACTGCCGTGTTGCCGTAGAAAAAGTGGTCGGTGATAATGATTCCGGTATATCCGGCAGCTTTGTATGCATCAACTATATCGATGGCTCTTGAGCGTCCGCAGGCACTTCCTTCGCTGGTGTGCAGATGAGTCTCGTATATATATTTTTTATTCATGATATGAAAATCTCCGTTTCTTTATGAAATAGATTCATGTGTCAAAACATGATATATACTTTTAAAATAAATCAGGATGTTTTGACACCTGAATCTGAAATGTAAAGCTCATAATTATAGTTTACACCATATAATAGCAAATCTCATTTCTTTTTTCCATATAAAAATAAGTCTTAACTTCATAAACAATGTTAACCTCTTAACAATCATTAAGAACTTAATGTTTTTTTAGAAAAAACAGTGTTATTTGGGCAGAAAGAGATTAAAGAAAGGTTGCTTTTTATTTTTGGATAGATTAAGATAGAAACAGTGCTTTAAGCGTGAAAAATTATCGGAGGTACATAAATGAACACAGCATTAGTTATTATGGCGGCAGGAATGGGAAGCCGCTACGGCGGTATCAAGCAGATAGAACCTGTTGGACCGAGCGGGGAGATTATACTTGATTATTCGATATATGATGCTCTTGAGGCAGGCTTTGACAAGGTTGTATTTATTATAAGAAAGGATATCGAGGAGGCGTTCCGCGAGGCAATCGGAGACAGAATTGAGAAGCGTGTGAAGGTTGAGTATGTGTTCCAGAACATGGAGGACCTTCCGGCAGGATATACGGTGCCGCAGGGAAGAACGAAGCCTTGGGGAACGGGACAGGCGATTCTCGCATGCAAGGACGTGGTTAATGAGCCGTTTGCGGTTATCAATGCGGATGACTATTACGGCAAGGAGGGACTTAAGAAGATTCATGAGTACCTCTGTAATCCTGATAAGGCTGACAGGAGGTTTAATTTCTGCATGGCAGGCTTTGAGGTGGGAAACACACTTAGCGAGAACGGAACGGTTACAAGAGGAATCTGCCAGGTCAAGGACGGCATTCTTACCAAGATTGTGGAGACAAAGGAAATCGGAAAGGGTGATAACTGTGCGGTTACACCGGACGGAAATGTTCCGCTTAATCAGCCTGTGTCCATGAATATGTGGGGTCTCACTCCTGATATATTCCCTGAGCTTGAGAAGAGATTCGTCACATTCCTCGGCGGGATTGATGGCAATGAGCAGAAGGCTGAGTATCTTATCCCGACGATAATCGGAGATATGGTCGAGGAAGGTCTTGCAGAGGTGCATGTGCTTCCTACAAGCGATAAGTGGTTCGGTGTGACCTACAAGGAAGATAAGGCACTTGTTGTGAACTCATTTGCCGAGCTTGTGGAGCAGGGAGTATATAAGAAGAAGCTTTGGGAATAGATTTTAAAAGGAGTTGATTAATATGATACGTCCGGGACGAAATGATGCGTGCTGGTGCGGAAGCGGACTTAAGTACAAGAGATGTCACAGCAATTTTGACGATAAGCTTGAGAGCATGAGACTTATGCATGCGGTTGTTCCTTCGCACAAGCTTATCAAGACACCTGAACAGATTGCCGGAATTAAGGAGAGTGCTAAGATTAATATTGCGGTGCTTGACTATGTGGCGGAGCATATCAAGGCAGGAATCACGACAGAGGAGATTGATAAGTGGGTGTATGATGTGACAACGGGCATGGGAGGAATCCCGGCTCCGCTCAACTATGAAGGATTTCCTAAGAGTGTATGTACATCCATTGATAACCAAGTATGCCATGGAATACCGTCGCCTGATGTGATGCTGCGTGAAGGGGATATAATCAATGTAGATTGTTCGACTATTCTTAATGGATATTTTTCCGATTCATCGAGAATGTTCTGTATCGGAGATGTATCACCGGAGAAAAAAAGACTTGTGGATGTTGCAAAGGAGAGCCTTAATGTCGGACTTTCAAAGGTAAAGCCGTGGGGCTTTCTAGGCGATGTCGGACAGGCAATAAATGATTTTGCGAAGCAGAACGGATACTCTGTTGTAAGAGAAATCGGAGGTCACGGTGTAGGGCTTGAATTTCATGAGGACCCGTTTGTAAGCTATGTGTCAAAAGCCGGGACAGAGATGGTTATGGCACCGGGACTTATGTTCACCATTGAGCCGATGATTAATATGGGCAGGCAGGAAATTTACATTGACGAAGATAACGGATGGACCGCTTATACTGAGGACAGACTTCCTTCAGCCCAGTGGGAGATACAGGTGCTTGTGACAGAGGAAGGATACGAGATAATATCGTATTAGCGGATGGAGCAGGCTATGACAGATAAAGTACTTGATTATGTGGCACTTGACCTTGAGACAACGGGACTCAGTCCGCGCGATGACAGGATAATTGAGATTGGTGCCGTAAAATACATAGGCGGAGTAAGAACAGACAGCTTTGCCTGTTTTGTGAATCCTGATATACACATTCCGGAGAGAATTACAGAGATAACCGGAATTGATGACAGCATGGTAAGCCATGCGGAGTACATTGACACGGCGCTTGCCGGACTGCTTGATTTCCTTGGTGACATGCCGGTGTTAGGACATAATGTTGCGTTCGATTACGGCTTTGTGTGCCAGAAAGCGCTTGATATGAAGATAAAGTATCACACTACGGGAATTGACACACACAGAATATCCAGGATATTGCTTGCGGGACTTGAGAGCAGAAGTCTTGAGAGTCTGTGCAGCTACTACAATATTGTGGAAGAGCCGAGACACAGAGCTTTCTCAGATGCGGCTGCTGCGGCAAGATTGTATGAATGTCTCTACAGTGAAGCACAGAGCAGTGAAGCACAGGATTATGGAAGCCTTTTCATGCCGATGGATATTGTCTATACAGCGAAGAAAGATACGCCGATAACACCGAAGCAGACAGCTTTTTTGAAGAGTCTTATAAAGCAGCACGGAGTGGCTTTGGACAAAAAAATAGAAAGCCTGACAAAGAGCCAGGCTTCAAGGGAAATCGATAAGATATTGTCAACATACGGAAGAAGCTTTCAATAGTTAAGGCTTAACCTCTGTAGAAGCAAGCTTTCCCGTCAGTTCGCGTATGATGGCGGATTTCATGGGTGTTGTAATGCTCTCGGCATGTTCTGTAAGCTGTCTTACATCATCGTACCGATGGGCGAGAAGATACTCGTCGGCGAGCACATAATAATTGCGGCTTAAGTCGGAACCCGCCCTGATACCGAATTCGAGGAACGCCACCGCCTCGTCGTGATAGCCTTCCTTGGAGAGATAATATCCGAGATTGGCTATGATGCGGTACATGTTGTTGCATGCCTCATCACATTCAGACAGCTTCGGAAGATTGGCGACGCCATACTCCATCTTTAAATCGGTATTCGACATTGACGAGAGATTCAAAAGAGGAATTCCCTTGAGGGCGAGGAGCTGGTTCTGACAGGTTTTAATCTCACCTGCTGCGTCATGTATGAAGGGGAGCTCTTCAAAAGGAATACGGATATAAGGAAGCTGTGATATGTCCTTGCGGCGTACACTGTTGGCAGCAGCCTCACGGCTCCAGAAGGCATTGTTGTCTGCCTCGGTTTTTCGTGAGTGCTTGTGGCGTTCATACTTAATGAGAAAGCCCAGAACTATGGTGCAGAATATTAATGAGACACCGATTGTATTAAAAAAGTTATGAATCATGTCAGGGTACCTCCGGTAACTGATTGGAAATGAGGAAAATATGTTTAATTTTTACAGCAAAAAAAACAGAAGGATAATAACAATAGTACTTGTTGTACTGCTTGTCATTGCAATGATTCTGCCCATGGTGGCATCATATCTGTAAAATCTGTTCTTAACTAGAATACCAATAACTTATCATTATGTAAAGGATAAATTAAGAACAGTTATGGCAAATAAAAAGGTATCGGAATCAGTATTAAACAGGTCTGTGATCAAACTCATAGACTACAGAAACGATTGTATTGCCGCAGGACCGGCGGTAGGACAGGACTGTGCGGTGACGGATATCGGTGACAGATATGTGCTGACATCGACGGAATGTGCACTCACGAAAGAAAAATATGCACCGTATTTTGCAGTGATGCGTGCAGTTAACAATATTGCGGCGTGCGGTGGAATACCGTTGACTGTGTCGGCTGCATTTATTCTGCCGGAGGGTTTTGAAGAGAAGGAATTGAAGGCACTTACAAGAACTGTCAATGAAGCCTGCCGTGCGTGTGGTGTACCGTTGTCGGGAGGGCACACGGAGATATGCTGTGATGCACTGTCGTTTATGGTATCCGTGACCGTCACAGGCATATGTATGAAGGAAAAATATTTGACCCTGAAAAACGCGAAACCGGGTATGGCGATTGTCGCAACGAAGAGAATTGCCATCGAGAAGACAGCGTATCTCGTGACAGAGAAGGAGTGCAGGGATAAGCTTTTAGAGAGACTGCCAGTTGGGTATGTTGAACATGCGGACAGCGTGATTAACGAGGCATGTGCCATGAGGGATGCCGATATTGCAGCACATAATGGTGCCGTGGCAATGCATGATGCTGCCGAGGGCGGTATATTTACGGCACTGTGGGAACTGTCGGTCGGAAGCAGATGCGGTCTTAACGTGGATCTGCGGGCTGTTCCCGTAGCACAGGAGACGATAGAGTTCAGCGAGATATTTGGTGTAAATCCTTATGAGGAGGCATCGGCGGGATGTATGCTTATTGTAACTGACAGGCCTGCACATCTGATGGAGGCACTTGAAGGTGAAGGGATACCTGCAGCAGTGATAGGATACCTGACATCTGATAACGATAAGAAAATTGTTAACGGGGACGAAGTCCGTTATCTTGATAAACCATGAAATACAGGAGGTAAATAGCATGGCAGATATGAATGTTGAGTACATTAATGTGTTTTTGCTGGCAGCTACGCAGGTTATGAAGGATGTGTGTCAAGTGCATTTTACGGTTGGGAAGCCTTATGTCAAGGCAACAGAATTTGACAGAGAGTATCTGGTTGTCAATATAGGCGTCACAGGGCAGATAAGAGGTCAGGTACTCATGGCAATGTCAAATGACGTTGCCTGTGATATAGCATCTAAAATGTGTTTTCAGACAATCACGGAGCTTGACGAACTTTCTCTAAGTGCGCTCAGCGAGCTTGGTAATATGGTGCTTGGAAATGCAGCAACGGTTCTCTCAACTAAGGGCAAGATAGTTGACATTACACCGCCTACAATCATTCAGGGTGATTTCAGGCTTTCAAGCTCGTATGCACAGAATATCTGTGTTCCGCTCACGTATGATGAGAATAAGGTTATAGAGATTGATATTTCGCTCAAGAATGAGTAGATTCTAAATTTAGACGAAAAGAGACTGATACAACTATGATGAATATAGTACTTCATGAGCCGGAGATGCCTGCAAATACAGGAAATATAGGAAGAACCTGTGTCGCTACCGGAAGCAGACTGCACCTTATAGGGCCGCTTGGATTCCAGATTAATGATAAGATGCTTAAGAGAGCAGGACTTGATTACTGGCCTCAGCTTGATGTCACGGTGTATGACGATTTCGATGATTTTATGGAGAAGAATCCGGGAGCGCGCCTTTATATGGCGACAACCAAGGCAAAGAATGTATACACACATGTCCATTATGATGAGAATGCGTATATTATGTTTGGCAAGGAAAGTGCCGGAATCCCGGAATCAATACTTCAGAAATATCCCGAAACGTCAATCAGAATACCGATGATAGGTGATACGAGGTCTCTCAATCTGTCAAATTCGGTAGCCATTGTGCTCTATGAAGCTTTAAGACAGAATAACTTTGAGGGAATGCGGCTTGAAGGAAAGCCAAGAACATTCGATTGGAATTAAATACGACAAATATTAAAGAGCCGCCGCTCTGATAAATATCAGAGAGGCAGCTCTTTTGATTTCATGAGGGAAAAAATGAATTCGGTTCCTGTTCCCTCGGTGCTTATCACATCTATGGTTGTCTTGTGTGCATTTATGATTTCTTTTACTATGGAGAGACCGAGACCGGTACCTCTCTTGTCCTTACCGCGAGACAGGTCCGACTTATAAAAGCGGTCCCATATCTTTTCGATACTGTCCTTAGGAATACCTATTCCGAAATCCTTCACGGATATAAAAATCTTTCCGCCCTTTTCGTAGGTGGATATATTGATAAATGAATTGTTGTTGCTGAACTTAATGGCGTTGTCAATCAGATTGTAGATAACCTGCTGAATTTTACCGTAGTCAGCGGAGACAAAGGCTGTCTTGTTCGAGAAAGTCAGATTGAACTGAATCTTTTTTTGTGAGCAGACACCTTCAAAGGTCAATATGGTTTTCTTAATCACATCGTTGACATCAAAATCGCTTATCTCAAGCATCATTCCCTGATTCATGTTGTTGAGCGTTAACAGGCTGCTTGTGAGCTTGTTGAGGCGCTCTGTCTCGAAAAGAACGATGTTCAGGTACTTCTCATACATCTCAGGGGGGATTGTTCCGTCAAGCATTGCCTCAAGGTAGCCCTTTATCGAGGTGAGAGGTGATCGGAAATCATGTGATACATTGGCAATAAATTTGTTTTGGTAATTGTTCAGCTTATCAATCTCGCCTGCCATATAGTCGAGGGAATTGGCGAGCTGTCCGAGTTCATCGCGCCGCTTAAAATGTGCGCGTGCCGACAGGTCACCTTCGGCATAGCCGCGGGTAAGCTTTGTGAGCTTTCTGACGGGCAGATATATCCTTGCCAGGTATAGGAAAATAAATACTGATGAGTATATGAGAACGATAAGCATGGTTATGTAATTATAATTAAATACCGTGTTGCTTTTGTCGAATATTACGTCAATGTCCTTGTGGATAAGCACATAGCCCTTCAGTGTGTAGTTCACGTTAATCGGAGCTATGACGGATAATGTGTCATGGTCGAATGTGCCGAAAAAATTACCCTCAAAGTAATACTTGTTGCCACTGACCGAAGGGTCAAAATTTTCAATACATCCGTAATGCCCGTAGGTGTCAATGGCAATATTGCCATTGGTATCAACAAGCATGACATCGCATTGCAGGTACCGGTCGACTGCTTTAAGCTGGGCGGTTGCGCTCTGAATGTATGAATCGGTTCCGGCCATGACAGCCGGACCGTATGCGGATGAAATGTAATTTGCCTGTCGGTACATTGCGGCAGATTCACTTTTGATGGTATTTACATGTACCATCTGAGGAATCAGAAGAGAAATGGTAAGAAAGCTGGTTATACCGAAAATTACATATTCGATTAACAATCTTACAAACATTTTTTTTCTCATGGTTTCTTTACCCCGAACTTGTATCCGATACTCCAGACTGTGCTTATACTCCAGTATTCATTGTCATGTATTTTTTCGCGGATACGCTTTATGTGGACATCAACAGTTCTTGTATCACCAACATATTCGTATCCCCATATATGGTCGAGAAGCTGTTCTCTTGTGAACACCTGATTAGGTGATGAAGCAAGAAAGTAGAGAAGCTCAAGCTCCTTTGGGGGCATGTCAATGTTCTTGCCCTTATATATTACTGAGTAGTTGGTTAAATTGATGAGCAGGTCAGGATATTCCACGTATTCTCCTACATTTTCAGCGGGGAGTGATGTCACAAGCGACGCTGCCTGCGCCTGCGCACGGCGTAGCACGGCCTTGACGCGGGCCACAAGCTCTTTGGAGTCAAAGGGCTTAATCATGTAATCATCAGCACCGAGTTCGAGTCCTAATACCTTGTCGAACACTTCGCCCTTTGCGGAAAGCATGATAATCGGGACATTGGAGGTGCGTCTGATTTCACGGCATACCTGATAGCCGTCAATTCCCGGAAGCATCAGGTCTAACAGTATCAGATTAGGCTGGTATTGTGTGAACTGTTCAAGCGCCTGTTCTCCGTCCTCCACAATCATCGTATCAAAACATTCCTTCATCAGATAGAGGGATATAAGCTCTGCTATATTGTTGTCGTCGTCGACGATGAGTATTTTCTGTTTTGCCATACTTAAGTCTCCTTATCTTTTTTTTTATTTGAATTCAGCGATGGTGACACCTGCATCACCTTCACCGAAGGTTCCAAGGCGGTATGATTTGATGTACTTCTGCCGCTTTAAATGGTTCTGGACTGCGTTTCGTAAAGCTCCTGAGCCCTTACCGTGTACTATTCTGACTGACGGGATATGTGAGAGATAGGCATCATCTAAGTACTTGTCAAGATGTGCAATCGCTTCATCGACGGTCATGCCGATGAGATTGATTTCGCTTGACAGTGTAAATGTCTTAGATGCTTTTATGGCGCCTGAGCCGCCCATTCCCTTCTTAACGGAAGCTTTATTGTTGTCTTCAAGTATTATTACGTCTTTTATGTTGACCTGTGAGTTGAGTATTCCCATTGTGACACTCAGATTGCCCTTGGAATCGGGGAGCGAGTGGACGGTTCCCTCAAGGTTCATGCTGAGAACCTTAACTCTGTCTCCGATGTGGAAGTCCTTTGCGGTGTAGTTCCTGCCGGAGGTTTTTGCGGTATTGTTGTTGAGCGTAAGCTTTCCGGATACGGAGTCTAATTTCTCTCTGGCGGACTTTCGTACTTTTTCCATCTCTGATGCAGATACGCCCTGACGCTCGTACTTATTGAACTTACGGATTACCTCGTCTGCATACTCCTTTGCATCCCTCAGAATATCAGCGGCCTCTTCGTTGGCGCGGCGGATGATATTATCGGAGCGTTCATCAAGTCTTTCCTGTTTTGCCTCAAGAGCTTTTTTTAGTTCGGCAACCTGTGCCTTGTAGGTTGAAATCTCCTCGCGCTCACGTTCTATTGTGACACGGCTCTCCTCAAGACTTGCAAGTAAATCCTCGAATGCCTTGTCGTTGGTGCCTATCTGATTCTTTGCGTTCTCTATGATATAATTCGGAAGTCCGAGCTTGCCTGATATGGCAAAGGCATTACTCTTTCCGGGTATACCGACTAAGAGACGGTAGGTAGGAGATAAGGTGTTGACATCGAACTCACAGCAGGCGTTGACAACTCCGGGAGTGGAGAGTGCATATACCTTGATTTCACTGTAATGCGTTGTAGCCGCACAGGTAACCTGACGCTTGTGAAGGTCCTGAAGTATTGATATTGCGAGAGCGGCACCTTCGGTAGGGTCAGTACCGGCACAGAGCTCATCGAAGAGAACAAGGCTCTTGTAATCGGCTTTGGCGAGAATATCAACAATATGTGTCATGTGTGATGAGAAGGTCGAAAGACTCTGCTCAATACTTTGTTCGTCACCGATGTCGGCGAACACTTCGTTAAATACGGATAATTCCGAGCCGTCAAATGCAGGGATATGAAGTCCTGCCTGCCCCATGAGTGTAAAAAGACCGATGGTCTTAAGGGTAACAGTCTTACCGCCTGTATTAGGACCTGTGATTACAAGCAGATTGAAATCCCTGCCGAGATATACATCAATAGGTACAACTTTCTTAGGGTTGATGAGAGGGTGTCTGCCCTTCTTTATGTTAATGTAGCCGTTGGTGTTCATAACAGGCTCGCTTCCGTTGCAGCTTTTGGATAAATTCGCTCTTGCGAAGATAAAATCAAGCTGTGTGAGTACCTTTAGGTCGGAGTGAAGACTGTCTATATACTGCGCTGCTTCGGCACTCAGATTGGCGAGAATTACATTGATTTCTTCAATCTCCTTGAGTTCAAGCTCGCGCAGCTCGTTGTTGAGCTTTACGACAGCCATAGGCTCGATAAAAAGTGTTGAGCCCGATGATGACTGGTCGTGAATCATGCCGGGAACCTGTGAACGGTATTCTGCCTTGACCGGAATACAGTATCGTCCTGCTCTTGTGGTGACGACGGCATCCTGCAGATAGGTTCGCTGACCGCCGACCATGGAGTTGAGCTCGGAGTGAATGCGGTCATTGGCGATTCTGATGTGTCTTCTTATGTCTTTAAGCTTTGCACTTGCGTCGTCTGCCATCTCCTCGTCGGATATAATGCAGCGGTTAATTTCACGGTTAAGGGTTGTGAGCGGTTCAATTGCTTCGAACATTGAATCAAGACAATCGCGTGATTCATCATCCGTCTCGCGCCTTCCGTAGGTCTTTACACGGCTGGCAACATTCAACATGGATGACAGTGCGAGAAGCTCGCTCATTCCGAGGCTTGCACCGATTTCAAGACGTTTAAGAGACATTCCGACATCCTTGAGACCTGAAAAAGATACGCTGCCTTTTTTTACTATTCTGAACAGTGCATCTGAGGTTTCGCGCTGTGCTCTTTTAATATCATCTATATCTGTCATCGGAGTGAGCTTTCTGCAAAGCTCCTTTCCCATGTCGGAGGCTGCCTGCTCACAGAGCAGGTCTATGATTTTTGTGTACTCTAAAATTCTCAATGCTTTATCGTTCATTATGATGTTCTCCCCAAAAAAATTTCCAATAGATATAGTGCTTTGTCTGCAAGCAGCCACGCACTATATCTATTGATGGAATTATTATTTACATTCTAGCTTAAAATGTATAAAACTGCAAACTATTTTCGCAAAAGATACTTGACAATCGTATGAGATACATCTATAATCGGTATCGAAGCTGATATCAAGCTTTATCTGTAATAATTCATGAATTTTCTTTTTACCGGTAATCAGGTATTTACCCAGTTGTGAATTTTGAAAGGAGGTATACATGATTTTTGCGGCACGAAAAAAAGTGTTGCCGGAAACTAAGCGGGAGCGGGCCACGGAGCAGCTTTCAGAGACGGATATTGTGAAGAGAGTTGTTGATTATGTCACATCCGGTTTTAATGTGGCAAGATTTAACATGTGCGAGAGAGGGGAGATCAGCAGGGAGACTTTTGCGGACGAGATTAAGACGTATATCAAAAATAATTATTATGTGTCGAAGGCGCAGGTGGAGAGTATATATGAGCAGTTTGCGAGGTTTGTGTGGAGCTACTACATTATCGATGGCTTGATAGCCGATCCGGATATTTCGGACATACGAATCACCGATGCATCACATGTGTATATCAAGAAGCGGGGTGTGAGAAGTCTTTCGGGAGTCCGATTTGAGAGTGCCGATGACTATGAGCGGTTCATAGAGCGTGTTGCATTGAAAAATAAGGTAAATATGGCAAACAACAATGCCATCAATATATTTACGGACAAGAGCCAGAAGGACTGGATACTCAGATTTAATCTGTCGACAAAGTTCGTGTTGTCAGCACAGGCACCTATGCTTCACATAAGAAAGCACGCCAGAAAAAAGAAGCTTTTTCCGAGACTTGTCGCGGAGGCGATGTTAAGTGAGGAGCTGGCTGATACATTGAGGCGTAAGATTGAGGCGGGCGAGTCATTTCTGGTGTGCGGAGCGGGCTCCGCCGGTAAAACCACGCTCATGAATGCCATGCTTGAGATTATTCCGATGAGTTTTTCCATATTTTGTGTTCAGGAATCGGAGGAACTGTTCTCGATGCAGCCGAGAGAATTTTGTGCATATCATATTGTGGAGAACCGCGGTGAGGGGAAGCTTCGTTACTCACTTGAGGACATTTCAAGAAACGGGCTGCTTGTCGACTCGGATGTATATATGATTGGTGAGATTAAGGGCGGCGAGGCGAAAGACTTTCTGTATGCGGTCCACACGGGAGCGATATGCTATGCATCAATCCATGCGAATTCGCCGAGGGACGCATATTTTCGACTGGTGGATTATGTCAAAAGAAGCAGCAGCCATTCTACGGATGAAATCATGTTCATGCTGCGTTCCCTAAAAAATTGTATTTTCATGAAAAAATATAAAATTCAAACAATAGCTGAGGTCGGATGGTCGGAGGAACAAAAGGAACTGACATTTCACACCATATATGAGCGGAGGGAGACGGGATGATTATATATCTTATTGCTGTGGCTCATATACTTGCCCTTGTGCTGTCACTGGTGGCTGCATACTCATTTATTAATTACATTGTGAGAACCAACATGCTGCGCGAGAGCATTGAGGAAATATATGCGGGAATAAACAGCCTTTCAGGCAGCCGTGAGGAGATTGCCGCAGAGTTAAAGGCGCTGTATGGGAGCATGGGGAAAAGAGGATTTATAGCACATGTTCAGGATAATCTGGAATACAGTGGAATGACACTGAGGTTTAATTGGATGACTCCGGAGCTTTATATAGTCATTATGACGGTCTTGTCGGCGGTTGTGTCAGCGGGAATAAGTATCCTGACCGGAAGATGGTATGCGGGTGTGGCTGCGGTGATGGCAATGTTGGGAATTACGGAGTATCTGTTTGCAAGAATTAGGGATTACAGGTACCGGAGGGAGGAGGAACAGCTCCTTGCAATGGTAAATTGTATTGAAAACTGTGCAGCGGAATCGGATGACATCATATATATTCTTGAAAAGACGGGAGACATGGTGGAGGGACCTATACATGATGAGCTTCTGCGGGCGGTAACGCAGGTCAGAAGCGGTGTGCAGGGTGGTATGGCAATCGGTGGGCTTGAGAACAGGATAGAGCATGAATTTTTCAGAACACTTATAAGAAATCTTGAAATATCATCAAGAAACAATGCAAATTATCGTGAGATTACGGCACAGTGCAGAGGGCTTCTTGCGGGACAGTTAGACAACAGCAGACGGCTTGACGAGATATACAGAGAGGCAAAGATAAGACTGACCTCAATACTTGCGGGAGCTGCAGCCTGCCTTGTCATTATGTCACAGGCAATTCTTGATACAGGAATATATGGTCTGTTTAACATGCTCACTGAGAGTGTGATTGGAAATCTGCTTATAGCGGCAACCTGTGCGTCTTTCACATTTATTGTGTATTTTGCATTCATAAAGGGAAAGCGGGGGATGAGATAATGGTGTTTTCCGTCATGAAAAGGCTGGATGCACTTGGAGTTACATATTATTCGAGAGGGAAAATCACACCTCGCACATTTATTGCGGGAAAGATGCTGTGTGCAGCAGCAGGGTTTATACTTGGGCTTATATTGAACCCGCCAATGGCGATTGTGTTTGCAGTGCCGGCATTTTTCTACCCGGATATAAGGGCGATTGCAAGAAACAGACGTGACAATATGAAGATGCTTGGGAGCATAAGGGATGTGTATGATGTCGTGTACCTGCAGACAAATGCAGGGGAGTACATAACAAAGACACTGATAGATGCTTACAGGGTGGCGGCTCATCCGAGACTTAAGGCTGCGCTTATAGCCCTGACCGGCGATATAATATCATCTAATGACCTTGTGGCATCCGTTGAAGCCTTCGGTCAGAAGTTTGAGAACGAGAATATAGACAATCTGGTGGTTATTGTCAGGCAGATTATGAAAAACGGAGTGTCGGATGCGATGCTGTCGGACATAAGACAGTATCTGACAACACTTATGTTAAGCTATAACAGATACGAACAGGAGCGGACTAAGCGTATGGGGGATATCTGTATGTTTGCCGTATTTTTCTGCATGATGGCGATATTGGTGTATGCCGGCATCGTGGGTCTGCTTGAATCGGCAAAATTGTTTACTATGGGTTAATTTATGGAAAAATAGGAGGAAATATGAACAATTATTTTGTATTCAATGCGGTTAAGACAGTAAAGAGTGTGATTATGAGAAAAAAGGCGGCGAGTGCGGTTATAGGAGAGGTGCTTGTGATGATAGTTGTTGTTGCGATGGCGGCGCTTTTTAAGTCAGGCGGTATCAGATTCATACAGGATATATGGACAACAATGACGACAACGGCTTCACAGATGTTTGCATCATAGGGCGGCAAATGTATGAAAGCTGTATTCCGGAAGAAAAAAGCGGTGGGAAACATGTTGTCATGTATGCTCGGTATGCTGTTTTTGTTCATTGTCATGTATTTAGGTCTGGATATATATGCAAGACTCAATCTTGCGATAAAGAAGATAGGGATTGAGCGAAAGTACATGCTGTATATGGAGACGCAGGGGTATCTTGCACCTGAGAGGAAGGAAGCACTCGCAAGCGAACTCACGGCAATCGGAGTTGAGAATATTTCATTTAGCGGAAGCACGCTTGCCCCAATCAGTTACGGGCAGGAGGTCGTATTGTCTGTGACGGGCACGATCAGAACGAATGCGGTTGTGGGGATAACATGGCAGTTTTCATTTATAAGGGAGGGTGGCAGCAATTTCAAAATATACAGAAAATCGACAGCGAAGAATAAGAGCGGTTAGTGAGGCGTCGGCGGGACTTATGCCGATGGTGATGATGATTGTCGTATTTATGAGCACATTTATTGTCTATACATATAAAAGAGATATGCTTGAATATGAGTGTGAACAGCTTGACGGCAATCTGACATATTCGCTTCTGGCATCAGCGGTTGTGAACATGGAGGTGTATGCAGAGAGCGGAAATCCGGTCATCGCTGACTCGGCTGAGCCTGATTCGGGAGACAGTGCTTTTTTCAGGGCATATATGAGGTTTATTGACTGCTTCAGGGGCAATATGTCATCGGGTGGTGATATGAGTTCTGAGAGTGCGTCGGGAATGTGCAGGGATATAAAAATTGTATATTACAAAATTTATAATTACATAGTCGATGAAGAGGGTTTTCGAATTGTAGAGTGCGGTATTTCCGATGGACAGGCTTATACCTTAAGACATGCACGAAATAAGCATGTAAAGGTTCAGGCAAACGGAGGAATTGTTGATATTGAGGAGACATCGGTATGTGCCGAAATTACATTTAATATTGAGGGAATCGGAGAATACAGCTTTACGAGGCTGATTGCCGTGACCGGCTAGAAGGGGGGAAGCTTTGAGAAAACGTATTGTAAAAAAGGGAAATCCGCGTGTGTTTGTCTACAGTCTGATAATGACGCTTGTGCTTTACAGTGCAATGATTTTTGTGGAGAGAAGATTATTAAAGACGGAAGAACATGTAAGTGTATATGTTGCAAAAGAAACAGTCGAAAAAAACACGATAGTGACGGTGGAAAATATCGGAGAGCTTTTTTCGCTGGAGGAGAGGAGAACCGACTGGCTTCCCGACGGAAGTGTGAGTGATGCCGGACAGCTTCTTGGAATGACCGTAAAATATGGTTACGGGAGGAATGAGATAGTGACAATTGGAGGATTGTCGGCGTCCGATATGAGAGTGGAAGGAATTGAACGGCCTGTTGAGGTGTCACTTGATGCAGGAAGTCTGTCGCAGGTGGTCGGAGGAATAATACGTGAAGGTGACAGGATTAACATCTGGTCATTGAGTAAAAGAAATGAGAACGGCGGGAGTATCATGGAGGCGGAAAAAATCTGTGATTACGCGTATGTGACCAGGGTATTCACGGCAGCAGGTGTACAAGTGGGACAGGCGGCTCAGGATAGCGCAGCCGCAACGGTTGTTAACATTGTCATACCTGAGTCTAAGGAGGAGGAATTTAATATTGCGCTTGAGAGGGGAACGCTCAGAGTCGGCAGATGTATGTATGACAGAGATCAGAAGAAGTGATGGGGATGTGATGGCAAAGGGTGTGGTGCGGGCAGGGTGTGCTTTAGAGCCGGCGTATGCCTGCGTGTGCCTTGCTGCTGCCGTTGCGGGGGGATTTATCTGTGGAAGGAGGTATATTCCTGTCTGGATTCTGCTGGTTTTTAACAGCTATACAGATGTGAGGACAAGACAGATATACTGTATGCCCACAAGAATATGTATTGCCGTCGATGTCATTGCAGTTATAGTGAGTGGGACGACCGGGAAGGATTGCATAAGCACCATGTTATGTGCCACATCGGTTATTCTCTTGTCGGTAGTGTTTCACATGTATGCGCAGGGGGATGCAGAGGTATTTATAATGCTTATAGCAGCCGCGGTTGTGAGAGGGCAGCCGGCGGTAGGATATACGATAAATATTGTGTGGCTGTCGGGAATCATATTCTGCATTATGCTTCTTATCCAGAATATCGTACTTGCGATACACGGTGCCGTCAATGGAAGTAAATTCAGCTTCATTCGAAGCGGCCCTATGGTTCCGGCGATTGCCGCTGCGTTTTTAATAAGCTGTCTGCAGTGGAAAATTTCTTTTACAGCTATGTCATAAAAAATTCATATTTATGGTTTATAATGTACGAACTAATAAAGATAATCCGGAGGCTGGGATTCGCAATGGATAATAATCGCAACATACCGGGGCAGGAACAGGACAAGCGTGAGGCAAAGGAGTACAATCTGTACACGGAAAAGATAGTAAAAAAGCCCGGTAATAAGATTAAAAGAGCAGTGAAGCATGTGGCAAAGGTTATTGGTTCGGCAGTGATTTTCGGAGTAGTGGCAGGTCTTGTCATGTCGGTGGTGTATCCGACCGCGAAGAGATTTATCGGTGAGGAGGAGACTACGACAAGACAGGGGGCTGTGATACCGACGGACAGTCAGACAGATATATGGTCGGAGGATGAGACGGAACCGTCCGTGGATGAGACATCGGAGCAGGGGAGCAGTGAGTTCGCGGAGTCCGGGACGGAAATTTCTTCGGAAGATATATCGGATGTATCAGAAGAAGTAACGGATATGAACGGAGAGCAGCTTGTGTCTGTGATTGATGAGCAGATTAAGCTTGCGTTTGAAAACTATAATCCGGGAATTGAAGAATACGATTCTCTGTATGGCAGTGTGATAGGTGTCATTGAAGAAGCAAATAAGTCAATAGTATCCATTGAGGTATCACAGGATGGTACCACATGGGATTATATTTCCGATGCGGGAATAAGGGGCTTTATTGTGGCAGAGGACGATAAGTTCTTCTATATGGTGACGGTTAAGGAACTTGTTGAGAACAAGACGCTCTCGGTTATCATGGGAGACGGGACAATTACTTCCGGAGTGTATCTTACCGGGGATGCCACAACCAATCTTGCGGTCATAGCGGTGGATAAGAGCATATATGGCGGAAATATTCCTGACAGCGTTAAGACGGCTGCTCTGGGTAATTCCTATGTACTTAAGCAGGGCGAGCCGTTGATTGCGCTTGGCAATATATATGGACAGGGTGACATGGCCGTATATACGATGGCAGCATCGACTAAAAATACACTTATGGACACCGACTGCACTTACAGAATAATCGGAACCGACATTATTTCAGGTGCGGATGATACGGGAATAATTGTGAATACCAAAGGCGAAGTGATTGCGATAATCCCTTATCACAATGAAAACATGTCAGGGGAAATTATCAATACTTATGGAATTTCTGAGTTAAAACGCTTGATTGAAAGGCTGATTAATGGTAAAGTAACACCGTATGTCGGTATCAAGCCACAGACTGTGACCGCTGCAATGAAGGAAGCTTATGGCATGCCTGACGGTATATATGTGAGCAGTGTCGAGGCAGACTCACCTGCCTTTTATGCCGGAGTTCAGAGCGGTGATATAATAACATCGGTCGGAACGGAGAATGTTTCAACCACGAGGACGTTTCAGAATGTGCTCTTTACTATGGAGCCGGGGAACAGTGCTGTTATGTATATAAGCAGACCGGGTAAGGACGGATACCGCAATATAGAGATTACATTAGAATTAGGAGTAGAGCAGTAATGAGATATATTGACAGCCTTCATGAGGGCGAGAGAGTAACAAGTGTATATATGTGCAAGCAGAAGAATGCTGCCACAACCAAGAACGGTAAGCCGTATGAGAATGTGCTTTTACAGGATAAGACAGGTACCTTGGACGCTAAGATATGGGAGCCTAATTCCATGGGGATAGAGGAGTTTGAGGCACTTGATTTCATAGAGGTTCAGGGTGAAGTGACAGTGTTCAACGGTGCGATGCAGATGAGCATAAAGCGTGCAAGAAAGTGCAGTGAGGGAGAGTTCGATATGAAGGACTTCCTGCCTGTCAGCGGACGTGATATTGAGGAGATGTACGCTGAGCTCATGGCACTTAAGAATAAGGTCACAAATCCATATCTTGGCAGGCTTCTTAACAGCTTTTTCGTTGATGATGCAGAGCTTATTAAGGCGTTTAAATTTCATTCGGCAGCCAAGTCCGTACACCATGGCTTTGTCGGAGGCTTATTAGAGCATACTCTCGGCGTGACGACATTGTGCGACTGTTTTGCTGACCGTTATCCGATGCTCAACCGCGACCTGCTTCTTACAGGGGCAATGCTTCATGATATAGGCAAGCTCAGAGAGCTTTCGGATTTTCCTACAAATGACTATACCGATGACGGACAGCTCTTAGGACATATTGTTATAGGTGTCGAGATGATTGGAGAGCGTGCGAGGGAAATAGAAGGATTTCCTGCTAAGCTTGAGGCGGAGGTTAAGCACCTTATCGTCTCACATCATGGCGAGTTCGAGTACGGTTCACCGAAGAAGCCGGCAATCATGGAGGCATTTGCACTTAACTTTGCCGACAATATGGATGCAAAGATGGAGACGCTTAAAGAGCTTCTTTCAACTCCACAGGCACAGAGCGGAGAGTGGCTGGGCTTCCAGAAGATGCTCGACACAAATGTGAGAAAGACATTGGTATAGTATGAAAATGTGGCTGGAAGCAGGACTTTCAGGCAGTTTATAAAATAAAAGAGATGCGAGGCAGCGATTTTATATGAGCAGGCAGCGGAGCGGACTGCGAATATCATTGACAATCAGAGGGATAAATCATGGAAAAAAATCAGGAATGTATCATTAAAATAGAAGATATGTCCCATGATGGAGAGGGCGTAGGCAAGGTTGATGGCTACGCCCTTTTTGTTAAGGACACGGTAATAGGCGATGAAGTTCGCGTAAAAGTAATCAAGACCAAAAAGACCTACGGATATGCAAGGCTTATGGAGATAATCATGCCGTCGCCTTCCCGTGTACCGGCACGCTGTCCTATCGCAAGACAGTGTGGCGGCTGCAATCTTCAGGAGCTTGATTATGAGGAACAGCTTAAGTTCAAGAGAGGTATAATCGAGAACAATATAAAGAGAATAGGCGGTATAACGGACATAGAGGTTGAGCCTGTCATCGGCATGGAAAAGCCGTACTTTTACCGCAACAAGGCACAGTTTCCTGTGGGCGAAGACAAGGATGGAAACATCCGCATCGGTTTCTATGCGGGGCGCACCCATTCAATCATAGAGACTCAGACCTGCTATATCGGTGCACCTGTAAATGAGCTCATTGTGAATGCTGTCCGTGAGTTTATGCTTGAGAATAATGTAAGTGCTTATAATGAGGAGAAGGGGACGGGAATAATCCGTCATATTCTCATCCGCTGCGGATATACCACGGGAGAGATTATGGTATGTCCTGTAATCAACCGGAATAAGCTGCCGCATGCCGATAAGCTTGTCGACAAGCTTCTTTCACTTGATTTTTCAGGTATTACAGCCAACTCTGAGCTTATGAAGGAAGTAAACCCTAAAAATACAGGCACATGGCATATTAAGAGCATAATGCTCAATATAAACACTAAGAATACCAACGTGATTCTCGGCGACAAGTGTGTGACATTGTGGGGTAACTCATACATCGAGGATTACATTGGTGATGTAAAATATCATATATCACCGCTTTCATTCTATCAGGTGAACCCTGTTCAGACGAGAAAGCTCTACCAGACTGCACTCGACTACGCAGGACTGACCGGAAATGAGGTTGTCTGGGATCTCTACTGCGGAATAGGTACAATCTCGCTTTTCCTCGCAAAGCAGGCAAAGAAGGTCTACGGCGTAGAAATAGTTCCGCAGGCAATCGACGATGCAAAGGAGAATGCACGTCTTAACAATATCTACAACGCGGAGTTTTTTGTCGGCAAGGCGGAGGAGGTTCTGCCTGACTTCTACGCGAAGGAGAGCGCACGCCTTGGCAAAAAACTGACAGCGGATGTCATTGTTGTAGACCCGCCGCGCAAGGGCTGTGACGAAGCACTCCTTGCGACCATGGTGCAGATGGAACCTGAGAGAATAGTGTATGTGTCGTGCGACAGTGCGACGCTTGCGAGGGACTTAAAGTACCTGTGTGGGAACGGATATGAGATTAAAAAATGTGTCGGATGCGATATGTTTCCACAGGGGGTGCACGTGGAGACGGTATGTTTGTTGTCGAAGAAATGCCAATTTTAAGCGGGTTTGTGGCCTATTTTGAAGGAAACATATCGACAAAAATAGGTTTAAAAATATGTGCTTGTATTGAAAAATTGAGTACGGGTGTAGTAAAAATAGACCTTTTGGCGTAGTTGGTATCAGGTGCGCTGAAAGTTTATTTTTATGGAATTTTGTACGCGGAGAGGTAATGGGCTGTACGCTGAAATATGTATAGATTTAGATTGGTTTTCGGCGTCTCTGCGCTTATAATAAAAGGTAGAGTAAAATGTCGTAGTTTATAACTTTATTGGGGTAAGAAATATGGAATATATGTCTGATGAGTGTATGCCACATGCAATTGCAATATTAGATACAGTGTTCAAAGCAATTGAATCTATGGGTGGAAGTATTAATAGTGATTTGTCTGTAAAAATTAGAGGAAATATTGTTAGATTTCGTATGGTTGAGAGTCAAGACTAAGTGAAGCATGAAATGACTAAGCAAGAGGCGCAGGCTCTTGTAAAATATAACGATGATATCAAAAATCATAGATGGGCTTCAAAACCGCAAATAAGAAAGTATGACAAAGTTTGTAATGGAAAGCTTCGTATTGTATTTGGGGAGAGAAGTTACATAAGAGATACCGATTCAGAAAAATTAGAAGATAGATTGGGTGATATTTTAGTTACCCTGTATGAGAAGGCAGAAGAAAATAGAATTGCACGAGAAGCACATGAAGAGGCAGAACGTAAGAGAGTTGAGGAAGCGAGACGCAGAGAAGAAAATAGACAAAGAAAAGAACAAGAAATTCATCTTGTTAAAGAGCTTGTAAACAAAGCTGAAGACTATAGAATTGCAAAGGAAATAAGAGAATATATTCAAGCTATGATTGATAGTGGAAGTGAAGATATTACTCCGGAATGGATTGAATGGGCTGAGAAGAAGGCAGATTGGTATGATCCGTCTATAGCGACTGAGGATGAATATCTGGGAAAACGTCATCATGAAAAAAGTGCAGAAGAAAAGGAAAAATCTTTGCAAGACAGTATCAGAAAGAACTGGTATTGGTAAAAATGAATGGAGGAAATTTGATGAATAAAGATCCTTTTAAAGAGTATATAAAACAAACAGAACCAGGCAAAAGAGACAAGGGTTATGCCTGGCACACAGCTATAGGGCTTCAGGCAGTGGATGGATTAAAGCCTTCCAAGTATTTGATTGATACTGCAATAAAAAATATTGAAGGCGACATTTCAATCGATGAAGCACAGGAGCTTCTTAATACGTATTACGAAGAAAATCCAAAAGTAGATACTGGAGACCGTACAGAAGAAGCAGATAAGGTTGTTGTTAGGATTGCAAAGATTTTATCGGAGAAGGCATTTAGTTTTACGCCAAATGAGTATATATCTATTCACAAAAAGCTGTTCACAGGAATTTATGGACATGCTGGAAAACTGAGAGATTATAATATTACAAAGAGAGAATGGGTGCTGAATGGTGCAACGGTTCTTTATGGCAGTGCGTCAGAACTTCGAGCGACACTCGATTATGATTTTTCAGAAGAAAAGAAGTTTAGTTATAAGAATCTGAGCATGGAAGAAATTATCCATCACCTGGCAATCTTTGTATCAAGATTATGGCAGATACATGTATTTGGAGAGGGAAATACACGAACTACGGCAGTATTTTTTATAAAATATTTAAGAACGCTTGGTTTTGATGCAACGAATGATATTTTTGCTGAAAATGCTTGGTATTTTAGGAATGCACTTGTTAGGGCCAATTATAACGATTTGAGAAATGGTGTTCATGAGACCACCGAGTATTTGGAATTGTTTTTAAGAAATTTATTGCTGGATGAAAAAAATGAACTTCATAATCGTTCTATGCATATTAGTGGAACGTTTGAAGAAGCGGACATTGAAAGTGCAAAAGCGGACATTGAGAGCGCAGAAGCGGATATTGAAAATCAAAAAGCGGACATTCGAAATAGATTACTTTCTTTTTCTGATATGATTTCAGAAAAGACAATAGATCATGCGTTAGAACTGTTTTCAAAGTGTGGAAAAAAAGAGTATTTTGGCAGAATGATAGTAGAAGATATTACCGGATTAAAATCGACAAGAGCATCTGAGCTGATAAAATTATTGGTCGATAGTGAGATAATCGTGCCGGTAACCGGACATGGAAAAGGAAAGTACCGATTTCAATAATAGGGAACTTTTTGGTGTGATTTATAGCGCAAAAGTTCAAAAGGAAGCAGTATGGGCAAAATTTGCCCATACTGCCGCCGATGGAAAAGTGTATAGCGTTGATTATTATAATCTTGATGCTATTATTTCTGTCGGCTACCGCGTGAAATCTCAGCGCGGTGTGCAGTTTCGTATTTGGGCAACGGGTATTCTGAAGGAGTATATGCGACCAGTATTGATTATGATCCCAATGCGGAGATATCCATTCGGTTTTTTAAGAAAGTCCAAAACAAGATTCATTATGCCGTTCATGGACAAACAGTGGCGGAGGTCATTTTGACTATGAGTGGAGAACAGCTACTGATTGGCAACGGAAGCGTCAGCCATAAGGAGGCAATTGATAAGGCAAGTGGTGAGTACAGAAAATACAAAGCCCGTACCCTCAGCGAAGTTGAGCGCGATTATATGGATGCCATTAAGCTGTTGGAACAGAAACCAGATAAAAAGTAAGCCGGAGTGGAGACGACAGATGAAAAAAAGATAAAAATCTATATCCATATTTATGTGTCCGCCGCCATGCAGATTGATGGATACTCTCTGGCTGTACAGAAATCCGGAATGAAAGCCTATGCCGAGTTCAATGATTATGAGATTGTTGGTGAATACAAGAAAATATGGTATGATTGGATGATGTAATATTATAGTATATGAAAATCTCAAGACTAATCATGTCTACTATGAAGTTTCGATGCGAAAGGGAAGTGATATCAGTGCTGCATGTTGCTATATGTGATGACGAAGAGAATGAAATAGAGTATTTGAAATATGCTGTAGAGGATTGGGCTAAGAAGGAAGATATCCTGACAAATATAGAAGCTTATGCATCTGCTGAAAGTTTCCTGTTTCAATACGAAGATTGCAAAAATTATCAGATTTTGTTATTAGATGTGGAAATGAGTGGAATGACCGGAATTGATTTGGCAAAGAAAATACGACAGAATCAGGATAATGTTGAGATTGTTTTTATAACATCACATTTTGAGTTTATTGGAGAAGGATATGAAGTAGATGCACTCCATTATCTGGTTAAACCTGTGAAAGCAAGTAAAATGGAAGAAGTTCTTTCGAAAGCGAAACGAAAGATAGAATCAGGAGAACCATCGATCATCATTCATTGCGATTGTGAAATTGTTAAGATATATGAGAAGGAAATCCTTTATCTGGAATCACTTTCCCACTATATAACCATATATACAAAGGATAAGGAATATAAGATAAAAGCAAATATTTCAACATTTGCACAGGAACTTAGCGAAGATTTTTATCAGACGCATCGGTCGTACCTTGTATCATTAAAGCATATTATGCGTATTTCGCGTGACAGTGTTACACTGGATAATGCAGTGCAAGTGCCACTTGCAAGAGGAAAATATGATCAGATTAATCGGGCATACATTGAGCGCAATTAATTAGGAGTACTTATGAGAAAGAAAACATATTTGAAACTTGCTGAATATCAGACAGAGCAGGCAAGGCAGCACCTGAATGAAGTGAGGAGTATCCATTCAGAAATGAGAGGATATAAACATGATTTTCACCATCATCTCCAGACCTTAAAGGGACAATTAGAAGCTGGCGAGGTAGAACGTGCAATTTCCTATATAGAAGAATTAGACCATCAACTGATGAATGTTGATACACTTTTGAAAACAGGAAATGTATCTCTTGATGCGATATTGTCAGCTAAAATCGCGCAGGCAAAAGCAGAGAACATTACAGTTGATGTGAAAGCGAGTGTACCGGATTCGTTGACCATCACAGATGTAGAGCTTAGCATTCTGGTAGGAAATTTATTAGATAATGCAATCGAATCATGCAGACTTTCTTCCGGTGAAAGATTTATTCGTATCTATATTTCAATGAAGGGAAAAATGTTGTATTTTTCCATGCTCAATTCTGCAGGGAGGAAGAAAAAGAAAATAGGGACATTATTTTCATCTAATAAAGAGGGAATGCATGGATTTGGACTTCATCGTGCGGAGGCAATTATAGAAGAACATGGTGGATGGTGCAAATATAATAGTGAAGATGGAGCATTTAGCTCAGAATTTTTGATTCCAGTGATGGAATGACTGCAATTCGTGTACTGACAGATACAGTTGGTGCACGAATTTTACGTTGTAGGGGTAAAGAGATATAGAATAGCAGAAGAAGGAGGTACATTATGATGAAAAATATATGGTACTGTATTAAGAAAACGTCTGAATGGTACTTTGCCTTATTAGTATTGTATATAATACTGACACTTGTAAATGCCATAATCCCAATTCTGTCTGCTTTTCTGCCAAAGTTGGTAATTGAAAGGCTGACTTCAGATAGTGATATATGGGGATTAATAGACACTATTATGATATTTATGGGGAGTATTGCCGTGTTGACCGGAGTCAGCAAATTTCTTACAAAATATCTATATTTTGAGAAGTTTAGTATTAATGTTCATTATCTGAAGCTTGTAGCAAACAAAGGGTTAACGACAGACTACATAAATCAGGAAAACGGAACATTTCGCAAGCTGCAAGAGGAAAGTTTCCAGTACTGTAACGGACATTCACCCTTAACGCAGGTGTATGATGTACTTCAAAGTCTCGGCACCAGTGTTTTGGGAATAACAGTGTTTTCTGCAGTTCTATTTAAACTAAATGCAGCAGTAATACTGTTTTTGGTTGTAACCACTGCATTTAGCTTTTATTTAAACAAAAGAGTTGTGAAATGGACAGACGAGCATAGCAAAGAAAGAATGGGGTATGTACAACAGCTTAGTTATATTAATGCGGTCTCCGGCGATGCACGTTCAGCAAAGGATATCCGGATTTATCCTATGGCAAAGTGGTTCTCCGATATTTATGAGGATAATATGAAGGGGATTGCGGCGTGGTATCGCAAATTGACTAAAAAACTATTTCGCGTGACAGCCTGTGACGGAGCGTTAGGTTTATTAAGAGAAGGTATTATCTACCTGTATTTGATATATATGTTTATGAGTGGTCATATTTCGGTGGGAGATTTTGTTCTTTATTTTGGAGTTGTCAATGATTTTTCTGCTTGGTTAAGTGAAATATTTGCCGAGGCTTCGGTGCTGAATCAGTTAAGTACAAAGATTAAGCGTTTTCAAGAATATCTTGACTTTTCGGAATATTACCGTAGAGAAGATGGAGTGCATTTGGAGCAAGAAAAGACGCCAAAGGAAATTGAACTAAAGAACGTAAGTTTTCGATATGAAAAAAATCAGCCATATGTGTTGAAAAATTTTAGTCTTGTGATACGTCCGGGTGAGCATCTTGCTGTAGTAGGCTTAAATGGAGCAGGAAAAACGACACTTATAAAATTAATCTGTGGTTTGATTGACCCAACAGATGGGCAGGTACTCTACAATGGAAAACCTATTACAGAGTATAACCGAGTAGAACTTTATCAGATGTATTCGGCTGTATTTCAGCAATTTAGTATCATGCCGGTGACCGTAGAAGAAATAGTTGCGGAAGCGCCTACGGCACAAGTAGATTCTGAACGAGTGAAGAAATGTTTGGAGTTGGCGGGAATGTGGGAACGAATCCAGAAGCTTCCTGATAAATTACAAAGTCAATATGGAAGAACAATATATGATGAGGGAAACGAATTTTCAGGAGGTGAAACACAGAAACTTTTACTTGCAAGATCAATCTACAAATCTGCTCCCATATTGCTGTTGGATGAGCCTACGGCAGCTCTGGATCCTATTGCCGAGAGTGAGTTGTATCAGAAATATAATCAAATCAGTGAAGGAAAGACGGCTGTGTTTATTTCACATAGACTTGCAAGTGCAAACTTTTGTGACAGGATTATTCTGATTGAAAATGGAGCTATCTGTGAAGAAGGAACGCATAGGGAGCTTCTTGCCATGAAGGGAAAATATTATAACTTGTTTGAATTGCAGGCAAAGTATTATCGAGAAGAGGAGGTGGCAGAATGAAGAAAATGTCTTTTGGCGAACGAATTAGAATCACCAAAAGGGGATTTGGAATTTTGAGAAAATATTGTCCGGGTCTTTCCGAACAAAAAGCATTGTATGAGTTCATACATTCACTGCAACCTTTTATAACAATTTGGTTTTCTGCAAGGATAGTGGATGAATTGACCAATCATTGTAGGAAAGATTATATTGCTTCCTATGTGATATGTGTAATTACAATTAACTTTATATGTACCGTATTTCAAAATGTACTTTTGCATATATGTAATGAGAAAGAATCGCAAATGTGGATTTGGTTTGAAAAGGTTTTTTCAGACAAGCAGATGTCATTAGATTATGATGACCTGGAAGATGTATCAATACAGAAACAGCGTCAAGAGGTGGAAGAAAATCTCTTTATGTTTGGAAATGGTCTTGCACAGCTGGTTTGGGGAACTTCTGTAATGGTGAAGGTATTTATTAATATCTTTGTTGCTCTATTAATGTCAGGCACTCTTTTTATTTCTAAAACCGGAGAGAAAATCGTGGACCATCCGATTTGGATTGTAGCAATTTTAGGCTGTATCACTTTATGTGGATTTAGTAATTATAAAGCGACAAGAAAAGAAAATAGCCTGTTTATGAAATGGTGTGATAATAGCTTATGGTTTAACAGGACATTTATGTTTTTCGGGCATGAGCTATATACAAATCTTGAGAGGGCAAAAGATGTCCGTATCTATAGGCAGGATACCCTTGCTATTAAGAAAATAGAAGAATTAGAAGCGTGGGGAAAAGCTGAAAAGAAGAATAGTTTTCATATGGCATTTTTCCCGTCAGCAGCGGGATTTATAGTAGGGCTTGGCAACTGTGCGTGCTACCTGTTTGTGGCAATAAAGGCTTTTCTGGGGGCATATGGTGTAGGAAGCGTTGTCCAGTATGTATCGGTGCTGACAAGATTAGGAGATGGAATCAGAGATTTGATGTTTATGGTGTCTGATAATGAACTATATTGTACTCATTTGAAGAAGATGTATGACTACCTTGATATCCCGAATCATATGTATCAGGGCAGCCTTACAGTGGAAAAACGGGAGGATAACGAATATTACATCGAGTTTCGCAATGTTTCATTCAAATATCCAAGGACAGAGAATTATGTGCTGCGTAATGTGAATCTCAAATTCAAGATTGGAGAAAAACTTGCGGTAGTAGGCATGAACGGGAGCGGAAAGACAACGTTTATAAAATTGCTCTGTCGCTTGTATGACCCAACAGAAGGAGAAATCTTATTAAATAATGTGGACATCAGGAAATATGATTACAAAGAATATATGTCGATATTTTCTGTCGTTTTCCAGGATTTTAAATTGTTTTCTTTTGGACTTGGACAAAATGTTGCAGCAAGTTTTGATTACAGTGAAGAACTTGCAAAGAAGTGTTTAGAAAAGGCAGGATTTTATGATCGTTTGCAGAAGATGAAGAAAGGATTGGAGACCTCTATTTATAAAGATTTGGACGAAGAAGGTGTAGAGATTTCCGGTGGGGAAGCACAAAAGATTGCTTTAGCAAGAGCACTTTATAAAAATGCTCCATTTATTATTCTCGATGAACCGACAGCTGCGCTGGATCCTATTGCAGAATATGAGGTGTATTCAAAATTTAATGAGATAGTACAGGATAAGACAGCTATTTACATCAGTCATAGACTTTCATCCTGTAGATTCTGTGATGTCATAGCAGTATTTGATGACGGACAGATTGTGCAGATGGGAGTTCATGATAAATTATTACAGGACACGCATGGAAAATACTATGAGTTGTGGAAAGCACAGGCACAGTATTACACATAGTTTTATTTGATGTGTTTAAGAGAATGTGCTGAAAATGTGAATATACAAACGAAGCTCAAACCATTGTGGTTTGGGCTTTTCTAAATTTGCAATGCGGAAGTAATTGACTTGGATAATTTGACGGATCCGGATTTTTATCTTCATAGGGAAAGAATAGGAAAGCCGGTCAGAGATAAAATTCCGCAGATAATAGTGTCGGACGGAAAAAGCCCGATTGTACGGATATTCGATTGATGATCTTATGAAGGTGCACGATGAGAAGAGGGAAAACAGAGGCGGATTTAAGGAGAAGTTTTTTTGGGCTGGCAACGAATGAAAAATAGTGTATAATGATAAAAACAAATACATTTCAGAAAAGAGGAACCCGGATTGTTTAGTGCATTTGATGTGATTCCAAACAATTTTTTTAATCCGTTGTCAAGCAGCAGCAATTACAGAACCAATGCCGCCATGCTCAAGTTCATATATGAGCAGTATGACAATGAGATTTCATATAGAATTAAGAGAAATGTGCTCAGAGATGAGCTGGCATATTTTATTTCTGATCATTCTGATGAGCTGGCACTTGATGGGGATAATATGTCGAAGAGCTATCAGGACATGGCGAGCGACTATCTCAGAAAATTTGCGGGCAGGGACGTGGGCTGGCTCGAGGAGGAGTTTGATGAGACTACATTTGATAAATATATCATTATGACCGAGCAGGGTGTGATGTTAGCAGAGCTGCTGGTTCGTTTAGAGCGCCCGGAACGTGAAGAGCTTTCAAGTTACATGTATAATATCTATAATACACTGTTAAATCGTGAACAGTGGAACGGGGATCCTTATGTGGGTGCCCTCAAAAATGCCTACAAAAATGCAAAGGCATTGTCAAAATCACTCAAAAAAATGTCCACATATATTCGCAAAACTATTGAAAAACTGATGAAAGAGATTTCGTATGAGAGCCTCACTGAGAATATTATCGCATACTGTGATGGAGATTTTATCAAGGAATATTCAAGGCTCACCAAGCCTCAGAACAACATTCATATTTATCGCGGAAAGATAATTACGATGCTTGAGCAGATGCAGAACGATGGTGAAATGTATGAGCTTATTACGATTGGCTGCGTAAATGAGGAGGATATAGAGGAGTGGGAGGCCAATGAGAAGATAGATTTGATGTTTGATACAATCAAGAAATTTTTGAAGGACGATTATCTCAAAATTATTGCAGATATTAAACATAAATTAAATCTATATATAACCATGGCTCTCGGGAGGCTGAGATATCTCAAGAACCATGAAGTCGATATGCGCGGAAATGTTGAAAAAACTTTAAAATATATGCTGGATATGATGAATGAGACCGGAATGAAAGATGAGCTTCCGGACGAAATGGGTGAACTTATTCGAATAAACCAGAACAAATACATAGATTTGCAGTCAATCAGAATGCCGCAGAACAGAAAGAAAGTACGGCAAAGGTCGGTAACGCAGATAGAACCTCTTACACAGGAGGATTTGGAAAATCAGAGGAAATTACAGGAGCGCGAAGCGAGAAATCCGTATTCAAAGGAGATAACTAAAAAGTATCTGGAAACATTGCTTGGAAAACGTCATGAGATTTCAAGCAGCGAGGTTCCGCTGAACAAAAAAGAGGATTTATTGATGATTTTGTCCGCGGCGGCATATGCACAGGAAAATGGATTTAAGATAGAATCTGAGGACGGATATTTTGAAACCGAAAATATGATTTTAAAAGCGTTTAAAATATCTGATGACATTAAAAAAACAGAGGTTTAAATTAATATTTAAGCTGTTGTATGGCAGAATGGAGATTAGAATGAATGTAATTGAGGCTTGGGATAATTTTACTTTTTCCGATAAGATAATGTTTCAGAATTCGTGCAGAAAGCTGCTCAGGAGGACGTTTCTTGTAAGGGATAAGCAGGACGACAGAAAACATTATTTTTTTGTGGCAAATCACATAGATATTTTTCTGAATTATTTTTCCTTTATGGGTTTTGAGATTAAGTATGATAAGGATAACGGTGTTGTGATGCTTGATAACTGTGCCGGAGCGGGTGACAAGGATAAGCTTCAGTCAAACAGATACCGTTTTACAAAAGAGGAGACCATCGTGCTGTGCTGCCTGTGGCTCATCTATGTGTCAAGAATGAGGGAGGGAAGCCTGACCTCTGTTATTGTGATAGGAATATCGGATCTTATTTATGAACTTGAAAAGTACGATGCGAAGGATAACGTGAATAAGACTTCTCTTGATGGCATTTTTAAATCATTGAAAAATTACAGCCTGATAGAGGTTGACGGAAATATCGGAGATGTGGACTGCAAATTGATTTTATACCCATCGCTGCAGTTTGCGCTTGATACTGATGAGTTTGAGAGATTTTCAAAGGAAGTTGTTGAGGTCGTGCTGGCGGGAAAGGACAATATAGAGGAGAATTCTGATGAGCAAAGTGATGATGCTGAATGAGAACAGCAGAAAAAGTGCAACGAGACTTTTGTTGGTAAACTGGTCGAGGTTTTCCAATGTGTCCATTGCTTTGGAGGGCTCGACATTGTTCACTGGTGTAAATGGAAGCGGCAAGTCCACGGTTTTAGATGCCATGACATATATGCTTACGGGAAATACACAGTTCAACAAGGCGGCACAGGATAAGGACAGAAATGTCGTATCCTATGTGCGTGGTGACACAAAGAGCGAGGGAAAGAACAGATTCATCCGTGAGGGAGAGGTTACTTCCTATATTGCGATGGAATTCCGGGCACCTCTTGAAAAACAATTTCTTGTGGTTGGTGTATGCATTGAGTATGTCAATGAGACGAACAATTCAAAAAAATGGTTTGTATTTAAGGACACCAGACTTGAGGACTGCAGATTTTATACCGTAAGCGGGAATCTGGTAACAGTTTATCCAAGGCATGAGCTTATTGTAAAGGGAAAAAAGGTCATGGCGGGGGAGTTTATGAACCGTGACAAGGGTACAGAGCAGGTACTCAGGGCACTAGGACTGCGCTGTGGAGTTGAAAAGTATAGGTCCAAGCTTGTAAAGATGATGGCGTTCAATCCTGAGAACAATATAGATAAGTTTATTCAGGAATGTGTTTTGGACGAGCACCCTATCCGCTCAATGGATGATATCAGGGAACATCGTCAGCATTATAATGACGCGAAAAGGGTATACGATGAGCTGGCTGACGGAAAGCTGCAACTCGAGGTTATTCAGGGCAAGACAGCGGAGTATGAGCTGACAGAGCGAAAGTATGAGACAAGACATATCCTATTACTTTATCAGGAGATGAAATGGAATCAGGAACATAGGGCGTATCTCGAGGAGAAAATAGCCGTTGATAAGGCAAGGCTGTCACAGCTAAATACCAGGCTTGGGGATTTGGCAGATAAGAGAGAGAAAGCCCTGCAAAGAAAAGTGAACGCTGAGAAGAATGATATCTTGTGCGGTGTTGAAGAGATAACAAAGGCTCTCGAGAACAGAATCGCTGATATCAAAAAAGATATTGCAAAGTATCAGAACGAATTAAAAGAGCTTTGTTCAATGTCAGAGCTGCTGCAGAAGGTTATGCTTTGTCCGGAGATAAATCGTGAGATAGGCGACAGGGAGACGGCGGTTATAGAAGGAATTGCCGCAACAGCTTTTAGTGTCGATGAGAAGCTTGTAGCTTTCATAAAGCTCAAAAATATAGCTGCGGATAAAAAAATATCCTTCAATAAGGATAATGTCCATATAGGCGACGATATCCACAGAATAAAAGATGAACTGGAGGAGCTGCAGGAAAAAATATCAAGACTTGAGGCGGATAATCTTCCGTTTGACAGAAAATATGAAGACGCCAAGAGATTAATAAAGTCAGAGCTTGAGAAACAGAATATCAGGACGGATGTGAGGCTGTTTGCTGAGCTTGTGAGCAATGTTGACAAGGAATGGCAGCCTGCCATAGAGACATTTCTTGGGAAGAAGCGATTTGATATTATTGTGGACGGTAAATATTGTGCCCAGGTGATGAATATTGTCCATGACCATCAATTAAGAGATATAAAGGTTGTAATCACCGATAAGCTGCCAAAGACAGAGATAACTCCTGAATCGGCTGCTAAGATGCTTGATATTCCGAATGAATATGGACGAAGATATGCCAACTATCTTCTCAATGGTATTCACCTGTGCAAGGATATTGATGAACTGCATGAGTATCCAAAAGGCGGTCTTATGATTGACGGAACACTTGCAAAAAGTTTTACAATGACATGTATGGACATTGCTAAAACCCAGATATATATGGGAAAAGATGCCATAAAAAGGCAGCTTGAAAGGGCAAATGTCGATAAGAATATTTTGCTGCAGGAGGAGAAAAGGGAAAAAGAAAGACTGGAAATCGTAAGAAAATACATATCGGATATTGAGGCTGTCAACTGGGACGAGACAGGATATATATTTGACGCGCAGACAAGAATTGAGGATAACACGGCTGAACTTAGAGATAAGAATTCTGAGTTAGAACATGCTTCAAGCACTCCGGGATTTGCTGCGGCTCTGGAGGAGAAGAATAAGGCGGAAAAGGAATATAAGGAAGCGGACGACCTGTTTATCAGGACAAATGGGGAAATAGATGTATGCAATAACAACATTAGGGACAACACGGACAGGTATGGCGAGAGTGAGCATCAGATTGAACTGTCGAGGAAGGAATATGATGCTGCCATTTTACAGAGACTCGAACTGAGAAAAGAAGTCGTTGAACTCTATGACAAGCTTCGGGCAAAGAGCGATAATGCGCGTGTTATGACCGCTAAAAATGTTGATAACTTCAGAGTAGATAAGGAAAATGCACAAAAAGCTCTTGAGGAGCAGCAACGAAAATACTGGCACATTATGGGACAGAGTGACGAGAAATACGGAATAGGATATATTGCATTTTTCCGTGAGCAGCTAAGGGATATTGCCAATGTAAAAATCGAGGATGCCAGGCAGAAACTGGAGGAACAGCAGTACATGCTGGAAAATGCTTTTATGGTGGATTTTGTTGCCGAAATAAATGAAGCCATAAGGGAGGCAAGAGACGAAATTGATGAGATAAATAAGGCACTCAAGGATATTCCATTCGGAAAGGATACATACCAGTTTAAGATGCTTGAGAAGCCTGAGAGAATGGTGTTCTTTAACCTTTGCAAAAAGCTTGAAAGCTATATGAATTCCATGAATGTATACCGTTCCATGAACCGGAATGACGAGGAGATGGAATACAATATAAGGCAGTTTATGGATACCATACTTGATGAGGAAAATGAGGAGGAATATACGGATTACCGTAAGTACTTTAAGTATGACATGCGTATTCTGTCAAGACAGGACGGGGAGGAGACAGCGGCAGATTTATCAAAGAAACAGGGTTCGGCAAGCAATGGAGAGAAGCAGACACCGTATTTTATTATCCTTGCAGCCAGCCTGCTTCAATGCTACCCTAAGAATGTTTCATGTGCCAGACTTGCCTTTATTGACGAGGCGTTTTCAGCACTCTCGAGGGAGAGAATCGAGCAGATGGTAAAGTTTTTTGAGGACAATAAATTTCAGGTAATATACGCAGCACCACCTGAGAAAATTGACAGCATAGGCTCCCATATTAATTCAACCATCAGTCTATGCATGAAGGGAAAATATACATGGGCTGTCGAAGGACTGGTGAAGCAGAATGAATTTAAGACTGAGTAAAATGCAGAAGACGGTTCTGAATATGCTGCTCGATACATATGAAAACAGTGCAACCTATAGGGGAACAGCCGCAAAGAACCAGAGCTTTTCAATAAAACCTGAAAAGGTATATCCTGATTATAACGGAGATTACACGGATAGCGATGAAGTGAATCGCTTCAACCAGGATATGCAGCAGCTTGCCGGCATGGATTACATAATTTTGGAGTATACAGGAAAGAGCAGTGTGATTTGTAAAATCAAATTAAAGGTGGAAGCACTGGCTGATATCTATTCATCACTGGGCAGGGAAGATATAACCGGGAAGCGCAGCAGAGAGAGTGAATTGTACCTAAAATATAAGGGTAAGAACTATATTATTGACGCATTTTGCGATGAACAGGTGGATAGGCTTACGCATCACAAAAATGCCAAATTTACACCTGATATTGCAGTGAATATTCTGGAATTACTAAAATATATTTTAAACAATACACAGGATATTATGGAGCGTGAATTATCCATAGCTGTGCTCGGAGACACCAAGCTTTTTGAAAATAGTTATAGGTCGCGTGTATGTAAAATTATACAGGAATACGGAAATCAGGAGATGGATTTATCTGTTCTTGATATGAATGGCGCATCGGAAAAAGAGAAAGCAATCCTTGAAGAATATCGCATTTTTTCAAATCCTTCCTATGTGTTTTTCAAGGGAAATGTTGAGATTTTTTATGATGATGGAATCTCAATTAAAGTGATGCCGGATAAACCAATAGCAATTTTGTCGGAGACGATAGCAGAAATAAATACAATAAAAATTTATTCAGACCGAATAATAACCGTTGAAAATTTGACTGCCTACAACAGAATTAAAGATAATACTTCCGTATTCATCTACCTCAGCGGTTATCACAATACCGCAAAGCAAAAGTTCCTAAAGAAAATAGCAGAGCACAATAGTAGTGTTTTATGGTATCATTTTGGTGACATTGACCCCGATGGATTTTTTATTCTGAAAAATCTTATTGAGAAAACCGGGATACCATTTACCCCGTTGCATATGGATGCAGGGCAGCTAAGAATATATCAGAAATACTGCAGGCATCTCGAGAAAAATGACATTGTAAAGGCACGGACCTTGATAGAACTGGGATTTTACAAAGAGGTAATGGAGTTCATGCTGGAGAATGACTGTAAGCTGGAGCAGGAGATTATTTCCCTGTATGCAGGACTTGACGTGTAAAAAATATAAGCCCACATTTTTACTAATGTTCGTGACACATAAGGATATGTTTTATCCGATTAATTACGGATATGTCACGGGAATAAAAGGCGGTGATGTTATCATCCCGAGCGATGATGAAATATATGCGCAGATTGTATTTCAGGAACAGTTTTTCAGCGGAGTGTTGGTGAGGCGGAGCTGAATTATCAGTATTTAAGTATTGAAATAGCAGGTGGATTGTGATAGTATAATTCATATATATGAAATTAAACATTGTGAATTTTAGCTGTTGAGGAAGAATATGACTGTCAGTGAACGAATTTTGAAAGTATTAAAAGAAAGAAACATGACACAGGCTGAGTTTGCGAAGCAGGTTGGTATCGCCACAAGTACCATAAGCGAATGGAAAAAGAGAAAGACCAACCCGTCGGTGGATAAGATTATGGATATATGCAATGTGCTGCAGATAACGCCGGGACAGCTTCTCACCGGGAAGGGTATCGAGGATGAGGAGGAGATTGCGGCTTCAAGTCCTGAGAGTCGTTTTACGCCTTATGATATTCAGTTGATTGAAGATTATCACGGACTTAAAGAGGAACAACAGAGGCGGCTTGTGGCTTACATGGAGGCATTGAAGCAGCTTGAGAGCTTGGAAAAGCTGTAGATTTGCTGTTTGAATGTCACAGCAGGACTTATGAAAGGTATTTTATGGGAGAAACAGGGGAATTAGTAACAGTACAGACAATTAGAAATTGTGTGTATATAATTCGCGGACAGCAGGTTATGCTGGACAATGATTTAGCGGATATATATGGCTGTGAGGTAAAGCGATTAAATGAGCAGGTAAAACGAAACATCAGCAGATTCCCGGATGACTTTATGTTTCAATTAACCAAGGAAGAATATGATTTCCTAAAACCGCAGATTGTGGCTTCACGGCAGGAGAACTTGAAGTCGCAATTTGCGACTTCAAGTTGGGGCGGCAAAAGAAAGCTGCCTTATGCTTTTACGGAACAGGGAATTTATATGTTAGCTGCTGTGCTCAAAGGGGAGCCGGCTGAACAGCAGAGCATATTTATTATGCGTGCCTTTAAGGAGATGCGCCATTACATAAGACAGAACAGGCAGTTTGTCACACAATCGGAAATGAGTCTGGTAACGGCAAAGGTATCTGAATTATCTTTGCAGATGTCGGGTGTTTTGGATAATCAGAAGAGGACGGATAAATCCATTCTGGAAATTCGGAAAAATATTGATACCTTGAATGAAAGCTTTATGTCTGAAAAAGACTTTAGGAATTTTATAATATACAAAGGACAAAAGTTTGAGGCGGATGCGGCGTACATAGATATTTACCGGCAGGCAGAAAAGTCAATCTATGTGGTTGATGATTATATGAATACCAAGACTTTGCAGCTCTTGTCGCAAAAACAGGAGGGAGTTGAGGTGATTCTTTTTACGGAAAATGCTCATGGGAAAAGAGGTTTTTTGGCAACTGCGGTGGTCAATGATTTCATAAAACAATATCCACCGCTGAGAATTAAGCCCAATCCTGATTGCCATGACAGGTGGATTGTTCTTGATTACGGATTGCCAACGGAGGCAGTATATCATTGCGGAGCTTCCAGCAAGGACGCAGGCAAGAAGGTATGTGCTATTAACAAGGTAGCTTCAAGCAAAATGATTCATCCTGTAATAGATGCACTGTTGCTGTTGCCGGACAAGTCAATATAAAGCACCTGATTAAATCCCACATTCCGCAAGAAAGTATTTGGTGTTCGTGTCAATATGTGGTAAAATAACACGGAACATAAGTATGTAGGAATGTTGACGGAAAGGCATGTGTTGATATGCTTGAGGCGGTGCGTGAGGATTACTATGACGGAATCCTTATGGACATACAGATGCCGAACATGAATGGCTACGAGGCTACGGAAGCCATAAGAGCTCTTGGCGGAAAGCGCGGAAGCATACCGATTATTGCGATGACAGCCAACGCCTTTGAGGAGGACATAAAGAAAGCTCTCGCGGCAGGAATGAACGCGCATATCGTAAAACCGATAGACATCGAGGTTATGTTAAACGCACTCGGAATATTTATAATTTAAAAAGATGCAGTTTTGAATGATGAGCCCGTAAAATATGGCGGACATCAATCGAAACTGCATCTTTTTTTGCCTAAAATCCTTAGAATTATGGTCTCTGACCGAGTCCGCCCTCAAGTGTGAGTGTCTCACCTGTCATAAACTTGAAATCAGGGGATGCGAGCTGTACACATACACGCCCTATTTCTGTCTCAACATTGCCGTAATGTCCCATAGGCGGCATCTTTACATTAGCCTTGAATGCTTCAGGGTATGCCTTTTCAAAGTTCTCAAGCTGTGCTGTCCATGCGAGCGGGCATACGACATTGACATTAATGCCGTCAGGTCCCCATTCTGTGGCAGCAACTCGTGTAAGTCCGCGGATACCTTCCTTGGCTGCCGCATAAGCGCACTGACCGAAGTTGCCGAACAGACCTGCGCCAGAAGCGAAGTTGATGACTGAGCCCTTGGTCTCTTTAAGGTATGGATAGCATGCCTTCATATAATAAAAAGCGGCATAAAGACCGGAATATACTGCAAGGTCGAACTGCTCCGTCGTGTGGTCGGCGAGTGTTACGCCGGAAGCGGAAGCCTGTGCGTTGTTGATGAGCACGTCAATGCGTCCGAACGTATCGACTGCCTGCTTTATGACATTGGCGACAGTAGTCTCATTGTCAGTTCCGGCGCTGACATCTGCCTGAACAGGAAGAACCTTGATTCCGAATTTTTCCTCGAGTTCTGCCTTTGCTTCTTCAAGTTTCTTAACATTTCTTCCGGTAATTACAATATTAGCTCCTTCTTTTGCATAGGCTGTTGCAATTCCGTAGCCGATGGAGCCGCAGCTTCCGTCCTGAAGAACGGCTCTTCCTCCGCCTGTTATGATGACTGTTTTACCTGTCAAAAATCCCATTTCTGTTTGCCCCTTTCTGTATTTAACGTATTGATTTCCCGTTTTAAATATCATAAATTTGCCAAGTGAGTAAAGTATAGCATAGTTGTATGATAATTGTATATAATAGTTTAAAATTTAACGATAATTAATGACGTACTCTCGAGTTGTTAATAACTGTTAGATGCAACGAGCTGTTGCCGTATACGAAGTGATGGTGTATACTAAAAATAGTCACATTGAAAATACAAGGTATGATTATTATTAATGAAAACAGAGGAAACAAGTATGAGTAACAGATTTAAAAATTCATTGGCGGCAATATTGATGGTTCTGCTTGTGGCACTTACGGGATGTCAGAACGACGGAATAGCGGGAGCGCTTGACGGCGCGGTGATTCCGCAGAATACAGCCGAAGCACAGCCGACGGAGACAACAACGGCGGAGGTGACAACGGAGCAGGAGAGCACGACGGCTGAAGCTTCTACGACTCAGGAAAGCACGACAGCCGGGACCACGGCAGAACAGGCGAAGCTTACCGAGGCGGATCTGCTCATGGATGTGAGTACGCTCCCGATACCTGACTACAGCGGCACCGATTTTTATATTGTAAACGACAATGTGCCGTTCTTTTCGGATGCATTAAAAAATTATGACGGCGATAATTTTATTTATCTGTCGGAGCTTGACGAGCTTAAAAGATGTGGAACCTGCATCGGTTTGTTTTCAAATGCAACTCTGCCTACCGAGGAGAGAGGCGAGATTGGACACATCAAGCCGTCGGGATGGCACACGGTAAAGTACGATAAATCGGTTATCTCGGATTTATATCTGTACAACAGATGCCATCTGCTCATGTATGCAGTGTCGGGAATAAATGATGACGAGAGAAATCTGATTACGGGGACAAGACAGTTCAATCTCGATATGTTGGAGCTTGAAAATCAGGTATATGACCTGCTTAAATACGACGAGAATGCGAAGCTTCTCTACAGGGTTACGCCGCTCTTTGAGGGAGACAACCTTGTCGCGAAGGGCGTTCTCATGGAGGCTGCGACGCTCGGTGATGATGACGGATTAAGCTTCTGCATGTTCATTTACAATGTCCAGGACGGAATTGTGATTGACTATGCGACCGGGGAGAGCGCGCTTGCTGAAGGAGCTGCGGAGGCAGTGACCGAGGAATGCTCTGAGGAACAGACCGAGGAGGTTACAAGGTATGCTGAGGAGACAACACAGCAGATTACCGAGGCAGAGACGCAGGCGGAAACACAGCCTGCGACACAGCAGGGAACAGTGTATGTAGCCAACACGAACACTAAGAAATTCCACTATCCGGGGTGCTCATCAGTAAATCAGATAAAGCAGAAAAACAGGTGGGACTACACGGGAAACCGCGATGAACTCATAAATATGGGTTATGAACCATGTAAGAGATGTAATCCGTAATTGCTGACAATCTAACCTTTTTTCACTTTTTTGATGTGATTTTTGCATGTACTGTTGCCACATAAGCTGGTAATATAAAACTGACAAAGCTGTCTGAAAGTATGGCAAAAGCAGCGAAAAGTATATTTTATCGGGAGGAATCATGGGACAGTACGCAAAACCATTATCACTTAGGGATGTTACAATTAATGACAAGTTCTGGAAGGAGAAGATGGAACTTGTAAGAACAGAGGTTATTCCGTATCAGTGGGATGCACTGAATGACCGCGTGGAGGGAGCGGCACCGAGCTTCTGTATGAGAAATTTCAAGGTAGCCGGAAAAATTACCAAGGCAAGACGTGAGCTTGGTGACAGGTATCAGGAAAAGATATGGCCGCTTGATACCTTTGAGACGCTGCCACAGGACATGGAACACATGGAGGACAGATTCTACGGGTTCCTTTTTCAGGACAGTGACTTTTCAAAGTGGATTGAGGCAGTTGCGTACTCGCTCACCCAGCATCCGGACGAGGAGCTTGAAAGAGTTGCCGACGGAGCCATTGACATCGTATGTGCTGCACAGCAGGACAACGGATACCTTGATACATACTATATAATCAATGATATGTCGAAGGTTTTTACGAATCTTCGCGATAACCATGAGCTGTACTGCTTCGGCCATCTGACCGAAGGGGCGGTGGCATACTATCAGGCGACAGGCAAGGATAAGCTTTTAAACGCCGCACGCCGCTTTGCGGACTATGTGTATGAATGCTTCGGAAAAGAGGACGGCAGGAAAAAGGGCTATCCGGGACATGAGATTGCCGAGATGGCTCTTATGCGCTTGTACGATGTGACAGGAGACGAAAAGTATAGAGAACTCTCGGAGTTTTTTATAAATCAGAGAGGAACAAGACCGTACTATTTTGATGCCGAACATCCGGAGACTGTAAAAAAAGGACATGAGGATGAGCTTCGCCATTCGTATCATCAGGCACATCTTCCGGTGCGTGAACAGGATGAGGCAGTGGGACATTCGGTGCGTGCTGTGTATCTGTATTCCGGAATGGCTGATGTCGCAAGGGTTGATGGCGATGAGTCTCTCTACAACGCGTGCTTAAAGCTGTGGGACAATATAACTCAGAAGAAGATGTATGTGACGGGCGGAATCGGTGCGACGCATATGGGAGAAGCTTTTTCATTTAATTATGATTTGCCGAATGACACGGCGTATTCTGAGACCTGTGCAGCAATCGGTCTTGTGTTCTTTGCAAGGAGAATGCTTGAAATTAAGGCAGACCGCCGATTTGCGGACGTGATGGAGAGAGCACTCTACAACACGGTTCTCGCGGGAATGGCTGCCGACGGAAAGAGTTTTTTCTATGTGAATCCGCTTGAAGTCTATCCGAAAGCCTGCCACGAGGATGCGAGAAAATTCCACGTCAAACCTGTGCGCCAGAAATGGTTTGGATGCGCATGCTGTCCTCCGAATATCGCAAGACTGTTGAGCTCGCTTTCCATGTACGCCTACACGGAGAATGATGACACACTCTTCGCACATCTTTTTGTCGGCGGAAGCGTGAACAAATATATCGGACGGACAGGCGGACGCGGTGACGCGGAGGGCGTGAGCGAGGATTGCCTCAGCTTTTATGTGACAACGGATATGCCTTGGCAGGGGACGACGGTGTATGGCTGCACCAATGAGAATCCTGTGCACGGCACGCTTGCAATACGCATTCCCGAGTGGAGCAGAAGCTTCAAGGTGAGCGGTGTTACGGGTGAGCTTGACGAGAGCACGGCACAGCTAAAGGACGGATACCTCTATGTGACGCGCGACTGGAAAAAGGGAGACAGCGTGAAGCTTGAACTATCCATGGAGACGGAGTTCGTTGCCGCCAACACCGAGGTTCGCGAGGACATGAATAAGACTGCACTCAGGCGAGGCCCGTTTATCTACTGCCTTGAGGAGGCGGACAACGGTGCAGGGCTTCACAAGCTAAGCGTGTGCGTGGACTCAAAGCCTGAGGAGCTTATGCTTAATATCGCGGGAACAGATGTTGTGGCGCTGAGGATTGCAGGTAAGAGGAGAAAAGCTTCGGATATGGCACTCTATGGCTCACTTAAAAAGCCGGAGTACGAGGAGGTTGAGCTCATTTACGTTCCGTACTACGCATGGAACAACCGCGGTGAGGGAGAGATGAGCGTGTGGGTGAATTACGTTTTTTAAGATATTACAGTTATTGATGAAATATAGAAAATGGGATTGAAGCAGAAGAAGCCTTCGGTGGAATGTGATATGCCGTACAGTTGCGGACAATATCATATATTAACCAAAGGCTTCTTTTGCTTTACGGCTATTGTATTATTTTACTGTCTCCTTGACATCCGCGAACAGCTGCATATCCTCAGGTGTGAGCTTCACGTTAGTCGAATAGTTACGCCCGTCGGCTGTCGTTATGTTGATCTCTATAATTGTTCCCTCCTTGATGACATCGTTTCCCGATACGGCGCGAAGAAACAGCGGAAACTTAGGGTGTGCGGCGGTAAAACGGTCCCATGATGTTTTTAACTGAAATAATTTTGCAGGATTCATTAGGTTTCTCCTTACTTTTTGATGTATTATTTAGGCAATTGCGAAACTATATATTTGAAAGCGGACGTTGTGCAAATTTAACAATTCACCGCAGGCACGCTTTCGCTACATGAATCACGCAACGGTACATAACGCAGTAAAATACACTGCCTAAGTACCGGCGGCTTCATAGTACCTGCTTGCGAATTTGTTAAACTTGCACAACTGTTTATCGTCAAAATTGCGTTTCGCAATTGCCTATGTTGCATCATCATTATATAAAATATATCAAATCTTGTTGGAAAAAGCATTTTGATATAGTAAAATAATTCTGAACTGCGAGAGTGCAAAGCACGTAGCAATTCGGTATCAGAGGGGTCAGGATATCTTTTGACCCAAACATCATAATTCTATCATAGATGTGATAGTTGGTCAAATTATGAATTTATGAAATGGAGCAGACATGGATTGGAGATATGATGCATCTGCATGTACGCTCTGTCCACGAGAATGCGGGGTGGACAGGCTTGGCGGAGTGCGTGGAAGATGCGGATGTGATAATGATATATATGTTGCGAGAGCGGCTCTTCACATGTGGGAGGAACCATGCATATCGGGGGAGCACGGCTCGGGAACGGTGTTTTTCTCAGGGTGTCCTTTAGGGTGTGTGTTTTGTCAGAACTCAAATATTGCAGGTGCGGCAGTAGGAAAGAAGATTTCGGTAGAGCGCCTTGCTGAGATTTTTCTTGAGCAGCAGGAGAGAGGTGCACTTAACATTAATCTTGTGACACCTACACACTATATACCACAGATTGTTAAAGCACTTGATTTGTCAAAAAGGCAGGGCATGAAGCTGCCCGTTGTATATAACAGTGGAGGTTACGAGAAGGTTGAGGCTCTTAAGCTGCTTGACGGGCTGGTCGATGTGTATCTGCCCGACATGAAATATATGTCGTCCATGCTCGCAAAGAAGTACAGTAAGGCGGAGGACTACCCTGCTGTCGCTAAGACGTCGCTTTCAGAGATGTACAGGCAGGTTGGAAAGCCGAAGTTCAGGCTTGAAAACGATGAGAGCAGAGGGACGTTTGACGGCGGAGATGCAGATGCCACGGACGAGGACGGGCTTATCATGGAACGGGGCATGATTGTGCGCCACCTTGTGCTGCCGGGCTGCACCTCGGACTCAAAGGCGGTCGTAAAATATCTTTACGAAACATACGGCGACGATATTTACATGAGCATAATGAGCCAGTACACGCCGATGCCGGAGATTATGCCCGGAGGCAGGCTTAATGCTTTTTATCCCGAGCTTGGGCGATGTGTCACAGGTGAGGAGTATGACGAGGTTGTGGATTATGCGATTGACCTTGGCGTTGAGAATGCATTCATTCAGGAAGGGGATGTCGCCAAGGACAGCTTTATACCGGATTTTGATGAGCTGTCGGGCGTGTAGTGTTAAAAGAAAATTAGGAGATGTGGATTAGTATGAGATATAATTGTCCTTATGATAAAAAATGCGGTGGCTGTAATCTGTTAGCCCATGATTACACTGAACAGCTTCAGATAAAGAAGGATACATTAAGAAAGCTTCTTGCGCCATACGGAAAGCTTGACGAGGTAATCGGCATGGAAGACCCGCTGCACTACCGTAACAAAGTACATGCGGTATTTACGACGGACAGAAAAGGAAACATCATATCAGGAGTCTACGAGGAGGGAACCCATAAGGTTGTGGCGGTGGACAACTGCCTCATAGAGAACGAGAAGGCGGATGCCATCATCGCTACAATAAGAAAGCTTCTTCCCTCATTTAAGCTGAAGGTATATGACGAGGACAGGCGAACGGGACTCTTCCGCCATGTGCTCATCAGAACAGCACACAGCACGGGTCAGATTATGGTGGTGCTCGTCCTTGCAAGTACGATGTTTCCGTCAAAAAATAATTTTGTCAAGGCACTTTTAAAGGAGCATCCGGAGATCACAACAATTGTTATGAATATCAATGACAAACGCACTTCAATGGTGCTCGGAGACAGGGAGCAGACACTCTACGGAAAGGGTTATATTGAGGATGTGCTGTGCGGCAATACCTTCCGAATATCGCCGAAGTCCTTCTATCAGGTAAACTCCGTACAGACAGAGATACTCTACAACAAGGCAATCGAATTTGCCGGGCTTACGGGAAATGAGACTGTAATAGATGCCTACTGCGGAATAGGAACCATCGGAATAACTGCGGCGGCATACATGGCGAAGCATGCAAAAACGGCAACACCTGTTGGATGGCCTGCTGATAACTGTATGTTGAAAAACAATGGAAGCGTCATCGGTGTAGAATTGAACTCAGACGCGGTAAAGGATGCCATCGCCAACGCAAAGCGCAATAACATGGACAATATCCGCTTCTACTGCGATGACGCAGGAAAATTTATGACCAAGATGGCGACGAACGGTCAGCGTGCCGATGTGGTATTCATGGATCCACCGCGCTCAGGAAGTGATGAGGCATTTTTAAGCTGCGTCGCGAAGCTGGCACCTAAGAAAATCGTCTATATTTCCTGCAATCCGGAAACACTTGCCCGAGACTTAAAGCACCTTACAGGAAATGGATACCGTATAAAAGAGATTCAGCCAGTAGATATGTTTCCTTCCACCGGCCATGTAGAAGCTGTTTGTTTACTATCAAGAAGAGAGAAATAGTACGAAAACAAAGCGTATTTCTGTTTTTTACTAACACTCACGAGTACCTTTATAGTTGTCCATAAGATGAGAATAGGAGGAATCATGGAAGTAAGGAAACGATTTGAAAATGATAAATTAAAAAAACTTCAGATTTTTAATGGGGCACAGTTAAAATATATAGCATTTATATCCATGCTGATAGATCATGTAAACAATGCGTTGATAACCCCTTTTCTAAATGGGAAGGGATTTTTATTACATTTATCTAATCTTTTTTCAATTCTGGGCAGGATTGCATTTCCCATTTTTGTGTTTTTTATTGTAGAAGGATTTTTTAAGACCAGTAACAGGAAGAAGTATCTTATAACGCTTTTGCTATTTGGTGTGATATCTGAAGTTCCGTTTGACATGTTTACATCAAAAGTATTCTTTGATCCATATTGGAATAACATCATGTTTACTTTAGCATTATGTCTTATTACAATTTGGATTATTGATGCTGTAAAAGAAAAAATCAGCAATAAAGTTTTGTGGTATAGTATCTCAATCGTCATTGTAGGGATTTCGTGTGCAGTAGCGATGGCGCTCAGTCTGGATTATGATTATCATGCGATTATTGTTGCATACATTTTTTATATTTTTTATGATAAACCAATACTTGGAGCGGGATTGGGATATCTTTCGATTATTAAAGAGTTATATTCTTGCTTGGGATTTGCTATGACAGTA
>ERZ826016.527-NODE-527-length-46574-cov-15.080634_pt1 | contig 46574 bp, 36 predicted proteins | sample MGYA00519872_ERZ826016 | MGnify/ENA primary metagenome ERZ826016 (study PRJEB31778, sample SAMEA3449218) | human gut metagenome | biome: human gut; feature: human-associated habitat; material: faeces | place: United Kingdom | collected 2010/2012 ... | reverse complement strand
AAATGGGGAAAAACAGTCTCATTAAATCTTCTTTCTCATAGTACACTCCGAAGACGATGAAGAAGTCGTCTTCGAATACTTCACATTTGCATCCTTTGTTTATGGGGTTTGTGATGAACTTGCGTACATCGTTGAGATACTCCCTGATAATGTTATTGAAATGCAATGCCGGAAAGGTGGATTTTATTTGTTTACCCTTTTCCGGTACATTGCTAACTGCAAGCATTTGAAATAGTTTTTTGCTATAAGTTTGCTTTATAGCTTGGAATGTTGTGGTTACTACTTCAGATCTTTCTATATAGGTTATGTCAAAATTAGAGTTACGTGGTATGAAGATTATTGTATCACTATTTGATATATATTCATGTTTTTCGTTGAGACATATTTTTATTTTACCTGATATAATAAACAGCATAATATTGCTTGAACAACTATTTGTTTTAATGTTAAATCCTTTATCTCGTATAATGTGCTTTATGCTTATTATATTGTTACTAATATCATGTTTTATGTGTGATAATGATATAAAATGTGTCGTTTTTATAGTCTTGTAGTTATTCATTTTGTGTGTCTTTTAAAACGATCGTTTATTGGAACACTTTTTTCGAATTTCTACAACTTTGAATTAAACATATAATAGCACTTTGGTATTTAGCTAAAAATAAATTATTTACGTAAAAATTATATTTTCCAATTTTTTTATTCGAAATATGATTTTTTTATTCTATTTTTGCTGTTCCAATAAACGATCGTTTTCTGACACATTCTTCTATGTAAAACGCCGTTTTAAGTATCTGTGGGGCAGTTTGTATGTTTCAGAAATGTTCCATTAATTGTTTAAATCTCCCATTTTTTCCTGAAACGCTCTGAAACGCCTATTTAATGGCACAAATTTTTTAGTTGATTTTATGTTGTTATATGAAACAAAAGAACAAGATGAAAACATTCGCTTAACTTTGTATAAATTTTAAATAGTTCGTATCTTTGCCTTTGCAAACAAACCATATCTATCATGGAAGATCGTATTAAGATGGCGAAAGCGATAGCCGATCCGCTCTATCCTTTGACGGGAGAACCATTGAAGCGTTTCTCTGAAATTCTTGTGTTGAAAGAGTATGATAAAGGTGAAATCATTCTCAATGAAGGACAAATATGCCGCCATATATGCTATGTGAATAAAGGATTGGTTCGTCAATTCTATTATAAGCATGAAAAAGACCTCACTGAACATTTTTCCACGGAAGGCTGTATCTTTATTTGTATCGAGAGTTTCTTTAAGCAAGAACCTACTTATTTAATGGCAGAAGCCCTTGAACCGGCCGAATTGTATTGTATTCCCCATGATCCTCTTGAAGCGTTGGCAGCAGAAGTTCCCGAAGTTGAAGTGCTTTATAGGAAAATTATGGAGCAGTCTTTGGTAGGATCACAAAGAAAAGCGGACTTTTTCAGGTTTGAAACGGCACGTGAGCGCTATGATAAGTTTATCAAGGCATTTCCTGAAGCATCTAAACGTGCGGCATTGATACATATCGCATCTTTTTTATTAATGACTCCCGAAACGTTGAGCCGTGTAAGAGCAGGAGTTTTATAACCGGATTCATTTTTTGATATATATCAATTTATAATTGAAATGGAACCTCTACCTTTGCAGCATCAATAGATATAGTTTGTTTGTAAGGTAATAAAGGTTTAGTTTTCAGGTTATTATAAGAGGCAATATGGATACTCCGCATTGCCTCTTATAGCTTTTTAGAAAGCATAATTCACACCTAAACGTGTTTCAAACGTACGGAAGTTTACATCTTCATGGTAAGAGTAGTGGGTGCTGCGGAGATAATAAGATGCTTCCATGTTAATACGGAAATGTTTATTCAAATTGATTTGAATAATGGGATTGACAACTGCAAGAAGCATGTTCCCTTTATCTCCCTGTGCATTTATATAGAGTGGATCTACATTTGTCAAATCCTTGTTTTCATAACCTTTCCATGTGAATATCTGATATTGTTGCAGATTAAATGTGAAACTGCCGAATTTGCCAAAGTCGAGGATAGTAGTGTTCTTTAAGCTGTATCCGCTTCCCATATTGTAATTGCGGTCTATCACATTATAATAGTCGGTGAGGCTTCCACCCAGCAAGATGCCCGATGCATAGATACGTTGCTCCAAAGTTACATAATGGTTTACCGTGGGGAATTTGAATATCATACCCGGACCGAAAGCGGCAGCTTCCGATATTTTATAGGGGATCTTTCCCGAACCGTCTATCACTTCCTCGGAATCGAAATAATTAAAGTGCTGGAATACACCGAACATCATTTCCATTCCGGTAGTGGTGCGGAGTTTCTTTCCCCATAGTTTGGCTGTGAGATTCACATCACTGATAAGAGGTTGATTACCTGTAAAATTGAATGTGGCATTCAGTGAGAAGTAGTCATACGGTTTGTTTTCTTCTTCATTAAATGCATCACCATAGTTCATGTTGAATTTTGCATAAACTGTGTGCTCACCGAAAAATAAATGATTGTCATCGGCAATATATCTGTCACCTAATCCAATAGAGAATTTCACCGGGAGGCGGTCGTAATCATGGTATTTGTAGTGTGATGCCCTGTATTTCCACATTTCTCCGCTGATAAGGCGGTTGAATCCCCGTACGGGAGAAATGAGTGTTCCCAGAAACTCACGGCAGAAGCGGTTGAATCCCCTTTTTGAATCATCAAGTACCAATAATGAAATGCGGTTGGTCACTTCACCCAGTGCAACTCCGCCGAATGTTGTTGCTATCAAATCGTTTATGGCAGGTGGTTCCCTTTCCCCACAGAACTCCCACATAAGGCTTCCTCCGAAAGAGTAGGGGATGGACTCCCAAAAGTTTAATCCGTTGCTGCGGGCTGTATTGAAATACAAGCCTCCATGATAGGGATGAGCAAAAAGATTGGTAGACATCTGGTCATTGTCCCACACAAAGCCATTCTTTATATTGTCTTTAATGGTATTGATGCTGATATGGGCGAACTCTTCGTTCATCACAAAGCGATCGAACCCCCATACAGCTACGTTTAAGCCAAATGTTTCGAGTGCTGCACGCCAAGGACGTTTTTTTATGTGGTAGGTACTATCGTTATACACATAAATAGAATCGGGAAGTTTGGCATTCACCGTTCCCAATACTGAAAGAGTGAGTAAGAGGTATAAGACAGTCCGTTTCATAAATCATTCTCTTTATTAAAACAATATGATACCGAATTCTACGATTGGTTTCTTTTCGTAGAGCTTATTCCGGTCATAGTATCGGGTGATTCCATATCCCCCTGAAGCAAAGATGCCGAACTTTTTGATAGGGTGGTATTCAAGGTTCAGTCTTGCTTGAAGCGAATACATTCGTTCCGGCACTTCGGAAGATTCGTTTTCAAAGTTTTCGATGTGTGCATAACCTAAATCACCACTGAGCAGGAGCTTTTCTTTGATAAGCGGCATGTAGAGTCCCGCACGATAAAAGAGTGAACCGGAAAACTTGTCGTTCATTCCCAGATAATGTGTTCCTACTCCGAGCATGGTGTAGCTCATGCGGTTCATAAAGCGGACTGCAAGGTTTAACTTAGTCATGTTTCCGCCAAAAGCCATCATCTGGATACGTGTTTTTGGAGTAATGTTCACCAGACCGATTTTAATGGCAGAAGTACTGTCTTTGCTGTGGTTCACCAAACCTATTTGAACTCCTTTAACTTTGCCTCCTTCACTGAGGTTGATTAAACCGATCTGTGCTCCACGCATTTCCGTAGTATAGTTTCCTATACCTAATTGTACACCGCGCATATCTTGCAGGCAGATATTGGTAAGGGCAATTTGCAAAGCACCTTTCGAATGGATAGCTGTATTCACTGCACCACTTAATTGGAGTCCGCGAAGCTCGGAAGCGGCAATATTGCTCAAACCGGATAATTGAACGCCATGTACATCCACACCCACATTGGCAAGAGCGGAAAGTTGCAGACCTCTGGTATAATCGCCGGTGATGTTTATCAACGAACTTATTTGTGCTCCCTGCATGTCTTTGCCACTGATATTCATTAATCCGCCGATAGCAACTCCGTTTGTATTCTCTCCGATAATATTGGCAAGTCCGCCTATCTCAATTCCGTTGGCATTCTTACCTATAATATTGATAAGTCCTCCCAAAGTGGCTCCATTGGCATTACGCCCTATGACATTGATACCGCCTGTGATGCCGGTACCTTCCATGTTCTGTCCGGTAATGTTGACAAGTCCGGATATGGAAACACCGTTTGAATTGTTTCCGTTTACATTTGTAATGCCTGAAATCTGCACACCGTCAAGATTGTTGCCTGCTATGTTGGCAAGCCCGGATATCTGTGCACCGTAAACATTGTTTCTCACCACACTCGAAATTACGTTTATGCCTACGCCGTTCAGTTGGTAAATGTTGGTTAATAAACCCAGATTGAAATAAGTCCTTTTTAGTGAATCGTTTGTTGCAGAGTTGATATTTAAAGATATGTTCGGCATATTCTTTTTGCCCTTTTTTACGTTTTTGAAAGGTTGGGCTTGCAGGGTTGAGGAACAAAATAATGCAATCACTAATGATATAGCAATGAATCGGGTATTTAACTTCATGTCCGTTTTATTTAGAATTTAGTGTGCAATATTACTTATTTTTGTTGAGGTGATTAACATTACAAACAGATTTTATGGGAGAAGGTTTAAAAAGGGAACACATAATCATAAAAAAAGGCGGAACAGATCCGCCTTCACTATGGTGTAATAAGTATTACCCTTTTGCTTCCTGATACAAGAAACGCTTGATACTTTTCTTCGGAGTTTTCTCGAACTCTTCGGGATATATCTTCATTTTGGCTATTTGAGAGTAAGCCGGAAGTTCGGCATTCAAGGTGATGCGGTTCTCTTCCATGACACGTTCAATATCGTCATTGTTTAAACCATGTGCAAAAGCATCATCGAAATCGGGGTAAACAAGTCCTACCAACTTTTCATTTTGCTGAACGATGATAGACTCGGCAACATAAGGCAGATTGTTTAGTTTGTCTTCTATCTCTTCCGGATAAATGTTTTGTCCTGACGGCCCCAATAACATATTCTTGCTGCGTCCCTTGATAAACAAATTACCTTCTTCGTCAATGATACCGAGGTCACCTGTATGCAGCCATCCGTCTTTGTCAATGACTTGTGCTGTGGCCTCTTCATTTTTGTAATAGCCAAGCATAACGTTAGGACCTTTGCAAACAATTTCTCCGACAATGTTTTGAGGATCGGGAGAAAGTATTTTTACTTCCATTCTCGGAGCAGCTATTCCGCACGAACCTGCTTTGAAACGTTTCCAATCGACGTATGTAATAATAGGTCCGCATTCCGTCATACCATAGCCCACAGTATAAGGGAATTCTATTTGTTTGAGGAAGTCTTCCACTTCATGGTTGAAAGCTGCCCCTCCGACAATGACTGCTGCAAAGTTTCCACCGAAACCGCTTATCATCTGTTCTCTTACCTTGTCTCGTATCTTATCATTAATGATAGGCACTTTCATCAGTATTTTCATAGTTGGAGTTTCCAACTTGGGCAATACGCTTTTCTTGATAATCTTTTCAATAATAAGCGGAACGGCTATAATAAGATTGGGCTTTACTTCTGCGAATGCCTGGAAGATAATCTTCGGGCTTGGCATGCGTGTAAGGAAATAAATGTGGCAGCCTACCGAGAATTCATAAAGAAACTCGAATGCCAAACCATACATGTGAGCCATTGGCAGCATGGAAACAAGTTTGTCACCGGGATTAAGTGTCAATACTTCATGGGCAAACTTAGTGTTCGACCAAAGGCTTCGATAAGGCAACATAACACCTTTCGAATAGCTGGTTGTTCCCGAAGTATAGTTGATGACAGCCAGTTCTTCCGGTTGGTCTTTGTGGTAGTTGATGTGTTCCGTACGGAAATTCTTCGGATACTTTTGTCCGAACAGTTCGTTCAGGTGCTCACGTGCATAAGTTAGTTTTTCTGTCCGTGATACCAGTACCGAGAAGTCATTCATCATCACCACGCCTTCCAGCAAAGGCATTGCCGCTTCATTAAGGTTTTCCCATACTACGTCACCCACTAAAAGCAATCGTGCTTCCGAATGGTTGACAATGTTGTGTATATTATCGGATTTAAACTCGTGAAGAATTGGTACTGCTACGGCACCATAGGTTAAAATAGCGAGGAAACTTACTCCCCAATGTGAACTGTTTCGTCCGCAGATCGCTATCTTATCTCCTTTTTTAACTCCGCTACCTTCGAAAATGATATGTAGTTTTTCTATTTTTCTCGCTACATCTTTATACTGAAGAGTTGCTCCGTCATAATCGGTCAATGCATCCAAATCCCAATTTTTCTTGATGCTGTCTTCAATGTAAGCAATAAAACTTTGTTCCATTCCTTTTTGCACATTTGTTTAAGTAATGTGCAAATATATACTTTTATATTTGTGGAACAAATAAAAGCCCTTATAATTTTGTTTTAAAAGATACTTTAATCTTTCATATTGGTGCAAACGAATTTGTGTTTTCACCCGGGTGTCAGCAAGTTTACACCCGGGTACTACGAAGTATTCGTCTGCATAAATAAAAAAGACCGCCTTGTTGTTTAAGGCAGTCTTTCTTTATGTTTATAAAATAGGAGTTATCACTTATTCGTGCTTTGTAAAGTACTTAAGGAATTGGGTACGTTCAAAGTTGTTAACCCCCTTAACGGAGTTGGCGTTCATCAAACCTTTGAACTGTTTGATTTCTTTATAGCCTTTGTTTATCATCCATTGTCTGATAGACGCTTTCATCGGTTCAATCCATTGGGAACCTCTTTGATAGATGCAACTGCATACTTCGACGGCAGAAGCTCCGGCAAGGATTGCTTTCACAACAGATTCACCATCATGTACACCACCTGATGCCGCATAGTCAATTTGATCTACGGCTGCCGAACTGATTCCAATCCAACGCAAGGAGGTGGATAGGTCGGAAGGGGTGCTGAATACATCTCCTGAGGTATATTCCATCTTTTCAATATTGATGTCCGGTTGATAGAAGCGGTTGAATAAAACAACGCCTGCTGCTCCGTTGGCATATAACTGGTTGATTAAAGCTACCGGTGCGGTCAGGTTGTTACCCAACTTCATGATGACAGGAATATTGACGTTCTTCTTTACGTGTTGGAGGATGTCGATGTGACGTTGTTCGAATTCTCCAAAAACACGGTTAAGACCAACTTGCACGGAAAGGATGTTTAGTTCGATGGCATCGGCTCCTGCAAGTTCTATTTTCTTGGCAAAGTCTGCCCATTCGTCATTGCTGTAACAGTTGATACTGGCAATAACAGGAATTTGACACACACGTTTGCAGTCTTCAATCAGTTTGAGATATTCTGCAAGATTGTGTGCACGTACATAGTTGGCAATGTATTCTGTTCCTTCGGGCAGATAAGTTGCATCTTCCATCTGCTCTGTCTGAAGCATGATTTGTTCTTCAAAAAGAGATTTGAGTACCACTGCACCTGCACCGGCAACTTCAAGTTTCTTTACTTTCTCCGCACTGTTAGTCAAGCCGGAGCTACTGATAATGATAGGATTATTTAATTTTAATCCTGCAAATGTCGTTCTTAAATCGCTCATAACGGTCGGTTTTAATAGTTTCTTTCACCAAATATCTTACTTCCCACACGGACTAATGTACTTCCTTCGTCGATAGCCTGATGATAGTCGTGAGACATTCCCATTGATAATTCTTTAAACGTAGGCTCTTCCGGGAAATAAATCTGCTTTATCTCTTTAAAGAACGTGTTTAAAGAACGAAATTCTTTATCTATTTGTTCGGTGGAATCCGTGTTTGTTGCCATTCCCATTAAACCACTGATGCGGATATTGCGGAGTTCTTTCCATTCGCCGGCAGCCAACATTTCTTTGCATTCTTCAAAGCTGAAACCAAACTTGGTTTCTTCTTGTGCTATGTGCATTTGCAACAGGCAGGGAATAATCCGGTTTACTTTGGCAGCTTGTTTGTTTACTTCGGCAAGCAGTTTATAACTGTCAATTCCGTGAATCAAAGTTACATAAGGAACCATGTACTTTATTTTGTTTGTCTGTAAATGACCAATAAAGTGCCATTCAATATCCTTGGGCAACGATTCATATTTCTGAGTCATTTCCTGCACTTTACTTTCTCCGAATATCCGCTGGCCGGCTTCGTATGCTTCCATGATCGCCTCATTCGGATGAAACTTGGAGACTGCTACCAGATGCGTTTGCTTCGGTAACTCAGAAAGAACATTTAGTAAATTGCTTTTTATACCCATTTCTTTAGTGTTTAGCGATTAGTGGTTAGTGATTAGCATTAATCACTAATCACTTAACACTAATCACTTAGGATTATTGTTTTGCTGCCTCAGGAAATTCAGGTTTCACATCCGGTTCTGCTTCATAAGGATAAACATCCATAATCTGTGTTTCGGAAACGGAAGCGATGATATAGTCTGCCATTGTTCCTTTCATTCCTTCATCTAGTTTCTTTACTGCATCACGAAGGTCGGCAGCCTGTACAAGTACTTGGGTGGATGTTTTCTTTTCAGCCCCGCTCTTTTCATCCAAAGTAATGAAAGCGAGTTTGCACTTGAACCAACGGTCGGCACTTTCTTCTTCGCTTGCAAACAGTTCGCTGTAGTTGGCACGTTTAATGTCCGATACGGTAAACTCTCCTGAAATAAATGGAGTGATTTCTTCAATGATTCTTGCTTCTGCTTCGGTAAAGCTAAGTGCATCAACTAAATAAGGTTCTGTAACCTTTTTATTCATTCCGTTCTCCATCATCTTTTCGTAACGGATTTTGCACTCAAACCATGTATGCATCATAATAATTGTTCCTTTCTTAAGTTTATAAATTGAGGCAAATATACATATTAATACGTTTACCTCGAAAGATAGAATCAAAAATTATTCGGTCCTTTTACATGAGTTGCTGGCAAAGAAACTATTCAGTTCTTTCTCATAATTTCCTTGAATCAGGATGTGATGATTGCCTAACGGATTGCGGAGGAAGTAGTCTACCGGAGAGTTCAGTTTGACTCTTACTTGGGTGCGGCAGGCATTTACGTAGTTTGTATTTTCCGTAAGCGAACCGGATGAAACGAAGTACTCGTCAAGGCATTCACCGGAACATTTAACTATTGTTACGTCTCCTGCAGGAAGTATTCCTTGAATTGCAACTCCGCTGTCGCTTTCAAAGTGGTTGCGGATAATGAATTGCTCGGTAAGTTTAGTTCCAATGGTGCAGTGGGCAAGCATCAGTTCATTATTCTTTTCATTTATTAAAGACGGGTTTGCCATAAATCCGGTTTGTCCGGTTACTGTTTTTACTGCAAGCAGGGTGAAGATGGATTGTAAGTCGCCTTCACATCCGGCAAGGATACCGTCATCATTTAATAAAGACAAAGTGAGGCATCCGGTTGTTCCGGTTTGACTGATAAGGGCAAAGCAGCTTAAAGTAATGGCATCCAGCTTTTCCCGTTTACAGATGTTGCGAACTGCTTTGTAAAGACGCATTGCCTTTATCAGATCTTCGGGAGTTGCTTCCCGGCAGGCAAGAGCACGTGATGCAAACTCAACACTTTGTCTGCCCACTTCGTCATCCGTTATTTCATCGTATTGCGCTATGATGTCTTTGAGTTGAACATCTATAAATTCTACTCCCCAACGGCGTTTGGCTAGTAAATAGTCTACGTTGCTGGCAATTAACCATGAAGAAGGAGTTCCCAGTACTCCGATCCTTTTCCCGCGTATCTCCCATTGTGATTTGAAGTTACTGTGGTATGCCAATATTTGAAGGATCACATTCTGTATTTCTCCGTGGATGATTTGTGCTTTCATTCCTTTGCTTCTCACCCATGAAGATATTTCGAGTGCAGCGGCAAGTGAATTTTGTAAACCATCCGTCAAGAGCATTACCGGATGGGGCAGGGATTCGAAATGTTGCACAAACAGTCTTTCCGTTCCTCCCGTAGCAATGAAGACAAGTTTAAAATCATCATTGCTCAATGTTCCAATATCTTTGTGATTAACAATATGCACGGTGAAGTATTTTTCAATCTCACTAAGCAACGTTTCATGTGATTTGTGAACGGATGCTTGTTTATGAAGTTCGGATGCGAAAGTTATTAAGTATAGATCCATCATGGTTGATTAAGTTTTTACATGAGCAAACGTACATATTTATTTTTAAATCTGGTACTTTGTTTAAAGATATCTGAGATAAGATAACATTCGTTGATTTTGTTAAGTATTTGTTTGCGTGGTTGGTAGTGAAGTTCTATCTTTGCAAGCTAAAAGCGAAAATATATTTAATATTAAAAAGTATGCCAACAATATCCATTCGAGGAAATGAAATGCCTGCTTCACCAATCAGGAAATTGGCTCCTCTGGCTGATGCCGCTAAACAGAAAGGAATACACGTTTATCATCTAAATATCGGGCAGCCCGACCTGCCTACTCCTAAAGCCGCGCTCGATGCGATACGCAATATTGACCGCACGGTTTTGGAATATAGTCCGAGTGCGGGATATAGAAGCTATCGCGAGAAGTTGACCGGATATTATAAGAAATTCAATATAAACCTTACTGCCGATGATATTATCATCACTTCGGGAGGTTCGGAAGCTGTGCTGTTTGCTTTCATGTCCTGCTTGAATCCGGGTGATGAGATTATCGTTCCGGAACCTGCTTATGCCAACTATATGGCGTTTGCCATATCTGCAGGAGCAGTTATCCGTACGGTGGCAACTACCATTGAAGAAGGCTTTTCATTGCCGAAAGTGGAGAAGTTTGAGGAATTGATAAACGAGCGTACCAAGGCTATTCTTATTTGTAATCCGAACAATCCGACAGGATATTTATATACCCGTCGTGAAATGAATCAGATTCGCGACATGGTGAAGAAGTATGACTTGTATCTTTTCTCCGATGAAGTATATCGTGAGTTTATTTATACCGGTTCTCCTTATATATCTGCCTGCCATTTGGAAGGAATTGAGAACAACGTCGTGCTGATTGATTCCGTTTCTAAAAGATATTCCGAGTGCGGTATCCGTATCGGAGCTTTGATTACCAAGAACGAAGAAGTGCGCAAGGCAGTGATGAAGTTCTGTCAGGCACGTTTGAGCCCTCCTTTGATTGGTCAGATTGCTGCCGAGGCTTCTCTTGACGCTCCCGAAGAATATACCCGTGAAACATATGATGAATATGTGGAACGCCGTAAATGTTTGATTGACGGGTTGAACCGCATACCGGGTGTGTATTCCCCTATCCCTATGGGAGCATTCTATACGGTAGCTAAACTTCCGGTCGATGATTCGGATAAGTTCTGTGCATGGTGCCTTTCCGATTTTAATTATGAAGGCGAAACTGTATTTATGGCTCCCGCATCCGGCTTTTATACAACTCCGGGCGTGGGAAGAAACGAGGTGCGTATAGCCTACGTTTTAAAGAAAGAAGACTTGACACGTGCGCTTTTCGTATTGGAGAAAGCTTTGGAAGCTTATCCGGGGAGAGTATTATAATTCATGGAACTATTTATTGCCAAACGGATATACAAGAGTAATGAAGGACAAAAGCAGGTGTCTAAACCTGCTGTCCGCATTGCCATGCTTGGTATTGCTATCGGTTTGGCGGTAATGATTGTTTCCGTAGCCGTGGTTATCGGCTTCAAACGCGAGGTTCGTGAAAAGGTTGTCGGCTTCGGTTCCGACATACAAATAACCAACTTCGATTCAAATCTGTCCTATGAAACCCGTCCCGTTGCTGCCGGAGACAGTTTGCTTTCTGCTATAAATACTAATCCGAAAGTAAAGTATACCCAACGTTTTTCTACCAAACCCGGAATGATAAAGACGGACACTGATTTTATGGGAATGGTACTTAAAGGAGTGGGGCAGGAGTACGATTTGTCTTTCTTCAAAAGCTATCTGCTCGAAGGTGAACTTCCTTCCTTTACCGATTCGGTGATGTCTAATGAAGTTCTCATATCCAAGACATTGGCAGACAAATTGAATCTCAAATTGGGAGATAAGATATATACCTATTATATACAGGACGACGTTCGTGCACGCCGGTTGACTATTAAAGGTATATACCAAACCAACTTCTCGGAATATGACAAGTTATTCCTCATTACAGATATTTATACCGTAAACAGGTTGAACAAGTGGCAGCCCGACCAAGTGAGCGGTGTTGAGGTGGCTATCGCCAATTATGATAATCTGGATGATGTTGCCGATGAACTGACCATGCAGTTGGAAAGACATCCCGACAGGTATGGTAATACTTACTATGTGCAAACCATACGCCAGATAAATCCTCAGATATTTGTGTGGCTCGATTTACTCGACTTGAATGTATGGGTAATTCTTATCCTGATGATAGCCATTGCAGGGTTTACCATGATTTCGGGTTTGCTGATTATTATATTGGAGCGTACCAATATGATTGGTGTACTGAAAGCATTGGGAGCCAATAACTTTATGATTCGCAAGATATTCCTTTGGTTTGCCGTGTTCCTGATAGGGAAAGGCATGCTTTGGGGAAATATAGTAGGCTTGGCTTTCTGTTTTATTCAATCGCAATTCGGAATATTTAAGTTAGATCCTGCGAACTACTACATTGATACGGTTCCGGTTGATATGAACATCGGATTGATTCTTTTGCTGAACATAGGCACATTGCTGGCTTCCGTATTGATGCTGATAGGTCCGTCCTATTTGATTACCCGCATTAATCCGGCAACCTCTATCCGTTACGAATAAGCATTTCACCGTATTTTTTCCAAATCATTTTATCGGCAGTCCTTTTTGCGGTGTATGCCACCCTTTTTGATGCCTGATGCCAAATGTTTTCGATTGCACTGACAAATCACTTGACAGTTGTCAAGCGTACGCTCGACAGCTGTCACTTACTTACTCGACAACTGTCAAGTGAGTAAGTGACAATTGTCGAGTGGTTTGTTATAAAGCAAGAATCGGCTTGTCTTTATGCATAAACAGCTTTGATAGTACTATTGGAAAGCCTTGAACTGCTTAATCGTTTTCCCAATGGAATTTTATTAAATCAAGCATCAGCGGAATATCCTTTTCCAAGATACCTTGTGCGAGCAAGTCCTCCTTGTCCTTGTTGAATTGGAGTGAGAATGTTTCCCAATTGTCACTCATGTAGTCGGCACAGGAAGTATAATATTTTACAGCTTCTCCCATGTTGCCCGATACCCATGCGGTGTGTCCCGCATTCAGGTAATCCTGAGCTTCGGGCTTTTCTCCCAATAGCTTGTTGTAATACCTTTTGGCTTGTTCATACTTGCCTGTGACAAAGGAACACCATGCAATGGCACGCCACACTTTGGCAGATTTGGAGTCGAAATATTCCACTTTAAAAAAGTAGGCAAGCGCTTCTTCATACCGTTTCAGGTCAGCAAGGCAATGACCTATCTGTGAAAGGAGAGGAAGGCTTTCGGGTTGCACCTCTTCCACTTTCTTATAATATTCCAATGCCTTTTCGCTTTGTCTTAATTGACGGTAGCACATGGCAAGGTGGCGGTTTGTCCACACATTGTCGGGCTTCAGCAAATCGGCTTGCAAGTAAGCATTGATAGCCCTTTGGTAATTCTTGAGCTTTTGCAGGCAATAGCCTATCTTTTGATATATTTCCGAATCTTCTGTGAATTCTTTCACAATGTCCTCGTAGAGCAGGCAAGACTCGACAAAGTAATTCTTATGAAAGAGATAACCGGCAACGGCAAGCTTATGACCGGTGTCTCCCAATGTTTCTTCCAGTGTTTTGCAGTATTGCAGGTTCAGCGATTCACGGAATATATCGTTAAACTCGTGCCGGCGCGGATATACCTTAAAGAAGCGGTATAAATCATGGATATATTGGTTGCTGATGGTTTCGGCTTCTTTGGCATAAGCGGCAAGCCTTTCGGAACGTTTGTTTTCGTTCATGGCATTGTTTTGTTCGTCAAGCTGTTGTGACATTATGTTCCGCTGTGCCTCGGGGATTTGCATGATAGTGAAACAGAACGAGTATTTGTCACTGTTGCAAAAGAATCCCGATTGCAGAATGCCATTTAAAAAGGTATTTTTCCTTTCCAATGAGTTCGATAAAGCATTCACAACGGCAGAGTGCTGTGTGTCAAACGGGTAGAACCAGTTTGATATTTCACGGAAGAACGGATAGCCTTTCAACTGGGCGAACGTACTCATATACACATCTGCACCCTCCATTTGCAGTTCACTCATTTCTTTCAGTTTGTCACTCATCCCGGATTGTTCCATCCAGTCTTGCCAGTCGGGATTCTTATCGTCTGCATTGCCGTCTTCATCGGATTCTTCTCCCATTTTAGGGTTGATGCGTCCCACGTTCCTCATCATTTCGGGGATGATTTCTTCGCGCATCTTTTTAGTGATCTTCTCTGTTTCCCTGCAACGTAGGAGTTGTATTTGCACGCGGCTCAGGTCGTTGACGAAGTTTGGCTTTTCCCCTAAATATGCCAATCTGTCGGCTACTTCGGGATATAGGTTCAAACGGTTGTCGTACAAGAACAGAATAAGCGCTATTCCAACAATGGCGCGCTGGTTTACTTCTGTGGCAGGGATGATATAAGCATCAAGCAGGAGTAAGAGTTTGCGAATATCGAACTGCTCCATCAAACTTAATGTCAGGGCACTGATGAAAAGGGATAGATCATTTACCTGAACCAATGGGGAAGTGAGGAAAGTAATGGCATCGGTTTCCTCTTCCTGCGTCCATTTGTCGGCAAGCCAAACGAGATTAAACAGCTCAACGATAGCATCTTCATGGCGTTTACGGATGCCATCCAACTTGCTTTCGTCCCTGCTGTCCCCATTCAGTAATTTCCCTACCGCCATATCTTCCGTATATGACTCCAACTCCATTTGGAGAACAGGTAAAGTGCGTAGAGGCACTATCTTATAGAAACGTTTTCTTTCAAAATAATGATAGGTGGAAACCGGAGTCAGCTTTGCCATACGTATCTTGTCGGCAAGTTGATAAGCCGTTATAAGCAGCTTTCTATACAGATTATCGCGTTCGGGATCTTTTATTCCTTGTTCCATGTACTGCAACATGTAGTGATAGGAAGTTTGGGCGTTTTCCAGCTCTGCTTTTATATCCCATTCGGGCATGTCGGATAAGAAAACACTGAGTTCTCTCAATGCATCCTTGAGCTTATGCTCGTCTATTAAACGATTAATGTTCTGATATTGTCTGTTGACTGTTGAATCATCCATATAATTATGTTATCCTTTCTTTGTTTTTACTTTTTTACCGGTAGTATTTCAATCCAGTAATCGTCGGGATCGTTGATGAAATACAATCCCATTTGGGTATTCTCGTAACAGATGCAACCCATTTCGCGGTGGAACTCGCGCACCTTGTCATAATCTCCTTCTACCCGTAGACAAAGGTGGCTTTCATTCTCACCAAGTTCATAGGGGGTATTTGCATGGTCGCGTAGCCAAGTGAGTTCCAACAAGAAACTAGTTTGGTCGTCAGTCAGATATACCAACACGAAAGAACCGTCGGAAGCTTCTTTGCGGTGGCTTTCTTTCAGTCCCAATGCTTTATTGTAAAAGTCTATGCTTCTGCCTAAATTGGTTACGTTGATATTGAAATGGTCAAATCTTCCTTTTATTTCCATTGTGTATTCCTTTTTTAATGTTTAAACTTCAATTGTTTCTCCCTTGTGAGTCAAACTTATGAAACGGCATCCATGTGCTTCGGCATATTCTTTGAAAGCGTTTGCTTTTCCATATTCTTCATCGAAGTGCATGGGCACGAATATTTTGATTTGGATACGGCTCACAAATTGTTCTGCTCCCCGCATGTAATCTTTTCCCAAACGGGGATCGACGGGAAACATGGCAAGAGCAAGCTGTGAGGTATATTCTGCTAATGTTTCCAACTCCCGGAGATAGAAATCTTCTGCTTCGCGCACTTCTTCGGGAGTGGATTCTTCGTTCCAATGCCAGTTGTTAAGATCGCCCGCATGAAATATCTTTTTGTCATCCACTTCTACAAGGAATGAAATGCCTGCATCTGTGGAACCAAAAGCTTTGATAAACAAATTGTCATCTTCGAATGTCTCTCCTTTATCAATGAATACGGCATCTTGCCCGCGTGCTTTCTTGCAGTCCAATATATCTTTGGATAGTATGTATTGAATATTGGATCTGCGTTGTTTCCATTGCAATATTTCTTTATTGAAGTGGTCATAGTGCGAATGTGAACTAAGCACATACAACTTTCCGGGGCGCATTAGCAAGTAATCATTCACTAGTCCGCTGTGAAGAGCCTCGCCGGAGTCTTTGAAGTAATCAAAGATTATGGTCAGTTTGTCTGTCTCCAAAGCAAAACAACTATGATAGATATACGTCAGTTTCATATGGTTATTATCTATAGCGATACAAATTTAAGGATTTGCATCCTAATTTTGTTAATTAGTTTAGTTAATAGGTGGTAAATCAATTGTTTCATTTTCTAAATTCCAATTGCTGACGGTAAAACTTCCGGTAGTGCTTTCCTCTGAGAATATTTCATTCAGAGTGAGAGTTAATGTCAGCTTGTTATTGGCTACAAACGGAGTATCGAGAGCTTGCTGGTAAGTCTTTACTGCTCCATTTTTCAAATAGATGAATATTTTGAGCTGTGGAGTTGCTACGGAGGGAAACAGCATTACTGTTGTGTGGTTAATCTCCGTGCTATCCGGTGAGATAGTCATCGGGAAGCTTATTGTAATGTTTTTATCATTGGGTTTTGCCGTATAGAAATTTAATCCTTCCGCTATTCCACCAATGTGAACGTTTACACTCTTTATGCTCTCGTTGAACTTCTCGCTGTTTTCATTTTTAAGAATCACATTGAAGCCTGCAACTGCCCGTTCCAGTTCTGCGGTCAGTTCATCGGTTCCTATCTTGACTTCACCTGTGGCGTGAACAAGGTCGCGCGCCGGGTAAAAAGTAGTGTCGCTGTTAGGACGCAGTGTGTAATAATAATCGGCAAGGTTTCGGTTAATGTCCACAGCCGGAGTGATGGGATAGGGAGTGCTGCTTGTTACAGGTGCATCAGTTATTCCCCAATATACCATGTTATATGTTCCGATAGGAAGAACAATAGGGTTACTTCCGTCAACCGCATAACCGTTTGATACATTGTAGTATCCACCGAGGTCAGTTAACGTATTATCAAAATAATTCCCATAGAAAGTGGAAGAGTTTTCTTCACAGGGGAATACATCCAGAGTACCGTTTAAGGGAGTACGGGAGACCAAACGCGCATATAGTTCGGGAGATACAAGATCTTTATCGGGAGTCTTCACCGGACAATCGTCATTTTTAGTACAACCGAAATATAGCAAACTGCTAAGGAGTAGAAGGCATATCTTTTTCATATCAAAAAAAGGATTATAAATGTTTAGTAACATTTCTAACGTTACTTACTTTATAAGGTTCCGTCATTTAGTATTTTTTGATATAAAACAAAGGTGACGTAAACTTTCTTGCCCTTTTGGTGTTTTATTAGCATTGCTAACAATATAAATAAAACAGAAATGAAGAAATTAAAGAGAAAGCATATTTGGTTGCTAATCGGAGTAATATTTGCCTGTGTCTTATTGTTATATTGGCTCTTTGAGGGAACCTATCTGGAAGAACAGTCGGATGATTTACAGGATGTGCCTCCGTTGATTGAGAATACAAATAATGGGTAATAAAATGAAGAACGCAGATTAATGAAGATTTTGAATCAACATTAATCTGCGTTCTGATTATATGGTTAAGAGTAACTCTTATCCTTTAATAGCAGCAATACCCGGAAGAACTTTTCCTTCGATGGCTTCAAGAAGAGCACCACCACCGGTTGAGATATAAGAAACCTGATCTGCCATACCAAACTTATTGATACAAGCTACAGAGTCACCACCACCGATAAGTGAGAATGCACCGTTTTTAGTTGCTTCTGCAATAGCTTCAGCGATAGCGCGTGAACCGGCTTCGAAGTTTGCAAATTCGAATACACCTGCAGGACCGTTCCAAAGGATAGTCTTGGCACCCTTGATGGCATCGGCAAATGCTTTGCGTGTTTCAGGACCTGCGTCAAGACCTTCCCAACCGTCAGGAATATCGTTTGAAGGAACGATTTGAGTGTGAGCATCGTTAGAGAATGCATCAGCAGCTACACAGTCGGTACCCAATACCAAATTAACACCTTTAGCTTTTGCTTTGGCGATGATTTCAAGAGCCAAATCAAGTTTGTCGTCTTCTACGATTGAATTACCAATCTTACCACCCTGAGCTTTAGCGAAAGTATATGTCATACCACCGCAAAGAATCAAATTGTCTACTTTATCCATCAGGTTTTCAATGATACCGATCTTGGTAGATACTTTAGAACCACCCATGATAGCTGTGAAAGGACGTTTGATGTCGCTCAATATGTTGTCAACTGCTTTCACTTCTTTTTCCATCAGGTAACCAAGCATCTTGTGGTCTGCATCAAAGCTGTCTGCAATGATAGCAGTAGAAGCATGTTTGCGGTGAGCAGTACCGAATGCATCGTTTACGTAGCAATCGGCATAAGAAGCTAATTTCTTTGCAAATTCTTTTTGAGATTTCTTCAAAGCATCTTTAGCAGCAGCTTTTTCTTCGTCGGAAGCAAATTCTCCACGTGGCTTTCCTTCTTCTTCAGGATAGAAACGAAGGTTTTCAAGCAACAAAGCTCCGCCCGGTTTCAATACGGCAACAGCCTCGTCAGCTTTCATGCAGTCGGAAGCAAAGTCAACCTTTACACCTAACTTTTCAGAAACAGCGTCAACAATCTGTCCCAAAGAATATTTCATATCCGGATTCTTCTTAGGCTTACCCATGTGTGACATGATGATTACACTACCACCGTCATTCAGGATTTTCTTCAAAGTAGGAAGTGCACCACGGATACGGGTATCGTCAGTGATTTTACCATTTTCGTCCAAAGGTACATTGAAGTCCACACGGACAATCGCCTTTTTACCGGCAAAGTTGAATTTGTCAATTGTCATCATAATCTCTATTTTGTTTAAAGTTATAGATTCCGTTTTTAGAATGTGAGGCAAAGTTATTAAATATTTCTTTTCGTCTCAACTAAATTTATTTAATTGTTAATCTCTTTTCGGTGCTTTCGTGTCCTTTTCTTCTATAAGAGTGACTTTGTTTTCCTTTTTGTAATATTTACATAGCAATTGCAAGCCACAATTCTCGCATTTGGGTTTTCTTGCCAGACAAGTGTAACGTCCGTGCAGGATGAGCCAGTGGTGTGCTGTCGGAACGATTTCCGCAGGTATGTATTTCATCAGTTCTTTTTCAGTGGTAAGCGGAGTCTTTGAATTGTTGGTTAAACCGATGCGGTTGGAAACACGGAACACGTGCGTGTCTACCGCCATGGCTGCTTTATTAAAGACAACTGCCTGAATTACATTGGCTGTCTTTCTCCCTACCCCCGGCAGTTTGGTCAAGTCTTCCAGATTATCGGGAACTTCGCTATTGAAGTCTTTTACGAGCATTTTTGCCATGCCTACCAGATGCTTCGCCTTATTGTTGGGATAAGAAACACTGCGGATATATTCATAGACAACCTCAGGACTGCTTGCTGCAAGGGCTTCCGGGGTAGGGAAGTCGTGAAACAGTTTCGGGGTAATCATATTTATCCGTTTGTCCGTGCATTGGGCGGAAAGAATCACTGCTATGAGCAGTTCGTATGGGTTAGCATAATGCAACTCGGTTTCCACTACCGGCATTTCCTTTTGAAAATACTCTATTACCTTATTATATAGTTCTTGTTTTCTCATATCATCTTAATTTGTTCTTTTCAAAATGTGGTCCTACCCTAAAATGAAAATATATAGCTGATATTACAGTCAGGCAAGCTCCGAAAAGATATGCCTTGTTAAAAGTGCTGACTTGTGCTATGTAACCGCCAAGCAACATGCCCATACCTATACCTACATCCCACGAGGTAAGATAAGTGGAAGTGGCGGTTCCTCGTTTACTGTTTGGGGCGAGATTTACGAACAGGGTATTAAATGCGGGAAACATCGTTCCGAAACCGATGCCCAGCAATAACGCCACACCAAAAAACATATAGGTGCTTGCCGTTGCATTCCACTCCATGAGGTAAGCACAGGCGGAAAGGGCAAAGAAACAAAAACATACGAGATACATCCCGAACATGATAACTTGAACGATTTTTCCTTTATCCACTTGTCTGCCGGAGAATAGACGGGATACCGCCATACCGATTGCCATGAATGTGAAGAAAAAGCCTGTTTCGGCAGTAATTCCTATTTGTTTGGCATACATGGCTATGTAATTGCTTGTCATTCCATAAGGAACGGATAAAAGAAGCAATACAATTCCGGCAGGGATGCCTTTTAGTAATATGAATCGGTCTAATGATATGGGTTCACGCTTCAGGGGTTCTTTCACCGGAGCTTTGACAATGCTTGCCATGATGAAACCCAATATACAGGAAAAGAGGGCGCAACTGAAAATCACTTCAAACGAATAAGCATCGTGCAGGAACAGCCCTACCATCGGACCAATGGACATGGCCGTGTTGTTCGTCAGTCCGTAATATCCCAAAGCTTCCCCTCTGCGTGAGGATGGGGTAATATCTATAACCAGCGTGTTTCCGGCAACTGTGACAGTACCAAAGGCAAATCCGTGAACAATGCGGAGCATGGTAAACAGGGTGAGCGTACTTGCCAGCAAATAACCTGCGAAGATGCAGGTAAATATAAAGTAGGCTACCAAATAAAGTGGCTTACGTGCAAGTGTATCAAGTAAATAGCCGGAGAATGGACGTATGGTCAGTGCTGCAATGGTGTAGCAGGATAATACGATACCGATAGTAGCATTGTCAGCCTGAAAAACTTCCAACAGATAAAATGGAAGTACGGGCATTAAGAGATAAAAACCGAAATACAGTAAGAAATTAGCCACAAGTATGTAGCAATAGCTTGCAGTTACAAGACGATCTTTCATACTTATCACTAATCACTTACCGCTAATCACTGTTTATTAGTATGCTGCCTCGAATTCTTTCAGGAATCGAGTATCATTTTCAGAGAACATACGCAGGTCTTTTACCTGGTATTTTAGGTTGGTAATACGTTCGATACCCATACCTAAAGCATATCCTGAATATACTTTGCTGTCTATTCCATTGCTTTCGAGCACATTCGGATCAACCATACCGCAGCCTAGAATTTCCACCCAACCGGTATGCTTGCAGAACGGGCATCCTTTACCGCCGCAGATGTTACATGAAATATCCATTTCGGCAGAAGGTTCCGTAAATGGGAAATAAGACGGACGCAAACGTATTTTGGTATCTGCACCAAACATTTCTTTGGCAAATAACAAAAGAACCTGTTTCAAATCGGTGAATGATACGTCTTTATCTACATAAAGAGCTTCTACCTGATGGAAGAAACAGTGCGCACGATAGCTGATAGCTTCGTTACGGTACACACGTCCCGGACAAATAATGCGGATAGGAGGTTGGTTTGCTTCCATTACACGTGTTTGTACGGATGATGTGTGTGTGCGAAGCACAATATCGGGATGTGCTTCGATAAAGAACGTGTCCTGCATGTCTCGTGCAGGGTGGTCTTCTGCGAAATTCAGTGCAGAGAATACGTGCCAGTCGTCCTCAATTTCCGGTCCTTCTGCAATAGAGAAACCTAAACGACCGAATATGTCGATAATTTCATTTTTAACGATAGATAGTGGATGGCGTGTGCCCAATTCAACAGGATATGCCGAACGGGTAAGGTCAAGTTCGCTTGCTCCTGTGTCTTTGCTGTCAAATGCTTCTTTTAAGAGGTTGATGCGTTCCTGAGTCTTGTTTTTCAGTTCGTTGAGCATCATTCCCACTTCTTTCTTCTGTTCGGCGGCAACGTTTCTGAAATCTGCCATTAATTCATTGATCGCTCCCTTCTTGCTCAAATATTTAATGCGGAGAGCTTCAAGTTCTTCGGCGCTGTTTGCCTGCAATTTATCAACTTCTTCAAGAAGCTGTTTAATTTTAGCTATCATATCTTTTGACTTTGTAGTTTTTCTTTAAACGATTGCAAAGGTAATGATTAAAAGTATATATTTTATATACTCTCCTTATTAATTTAATAAATCATGCTGTAAACTAATCATGTTTGCCGGGACATTTAATATTTTCAATAGGACAACTAAGGGAAAACGTTGGTACATCTTAGCTTGATGCAGTAGTGTAACTGCCAAGAAGACGTAGTGTAACTAGCGAGACGCACTACTGTAACTCGATAGAAGACGTAGTGTGTCTATATATAGATAATGCAAAAAGCGCGTCAAAAATAAGCAAAACAACGGTATGTTTCATGTATCAACTTTTCGTACAGCCCTTCTTATACGCCGTATAGACGTGTTGAGAAAAGGGAAGTCCTTGATAATGAGCTCTGCGTCAAAAATGAATTTAGGGGTTATAAAACAATATAATATACTTTGCAGTGCAGAATCAATGACAGATTTGCACGAAACAACGGTATGTTTCATGTGTGAACTTTTCAAGTACCCTTTGTTATACGGCTTTTGGGCGTGTTGCAAAAAGGGAAGTATTTGATAATAAGCGTAATGACAAATTTGTAATTTACCCCTTAAAAACATAATAATTATATTTTTTATTCCTTATATATAATAAGGTATAATAGTTGAGTTAACTTATTTGTCTTAATATTAAAAATATAGCTCTCTATATGTTAATTGTAAACGTGATATATAACTGTTGTTGCTTAATCTTGAGATAAATATTGGCTTAATTAATAAAATAATTAATAATATTTTGGTGATATAATAAAAATATATATATTTGTGGCAGAATAATATTGATTTAATATAAAGAAAACCTTGAAAGCAAAATGAAACACATTTTATTATCCTTTGTTTTAATCGCGAGTTTGTTTTTCTCATGCAAGCCTTCTTCAGATGCTCAGGTTGATGTGCTTATTATTGGAGGTGGTGCCAGTGGTATTGCTGCCGGAATTCAGTCTTCACGTATGGGTGTTAATTCATTAATAATAGAAAATACATCCTGGCTCGGCGGTATGTTGACTTCTGCCGGTGTTAGTGCAGTTGATGGTAACTATCATATGCCTGCAGGTATCTTTGGAGAATTCAGAACTGCTTTGGCTGATTATTATGGTGGACTTGATTCATTGAGGACAGGTTGGGTTAGTCACGTGCTTTTTGAACCTTCGGTAGGTAATAAGATTTTCCACGAGATGGTCGCTAAAGAACCTAACTTGAAAGTCTGGAAAAATACAGAAGTAGTAAATGTTGTTCATGAAAATGGAGTATGGAAAGTTGCTGTTAAAGATTCGATAGGTACGGTTAAGGAAATTGTAGCTAAGCGTTTGGTTGATGCGACAGAGTTAGGTGATATAGCCAAGGCTTGCGGGGTGAAATACGATGTCGGTATGGAAAGCCGTAATGTAACAGGAGAAGATATTGCGCCTGAAAAGGCTAATAACATTGTGCAGGATATTACATATGTGGCTGTTTTGAAAGATTATGGACGTGATGTAACTATTCCTCGTCCTGAAAATTATGATTCTTTGGTTTTTGCTTGTGCTTGCGGCGGTCCGCAATGTATTGCTCCAAAAGAACCGGATAGAGTATGGTCTAAAGACATGATGCTCACTTATGGTAAATTACCGAATAATAAGTATATGATTAACTGGCCGATAGAGGGGAATGACTTTTATGTGAATTTGATAGATATGACTCCCGAGGAGAGAACCGAGGCTTTGAAGTATGCTAAAGATTTTACAATGTGCTTTGTCTATTTTATGCAGCATGAATTGGGTTTGAATACATTAGGGCTTGCGGATGATGAATTCCCGACAGCAGATAAATTGCCGTTTATACCTTATCATCGTGAATCCCGTCGTATTCATGGTTTGGTAAGATTTGACTTGAATCATATTATGGCTCCATACAGCCAGCCGGAAAAATTATATCGTACTTGTATTGCAGTGGGAGATTATCCCGTGGATCATCATCACACCCGTTATCATGGATATGAGGAACTTCCTAATTTATATTTTCATCCGATTCCTTCCTACGGGCTTCCTCTCGGTACGTTGATTCCGCAAGATGTAGAGGATTTGATTGTTGCCGAAAAGTCTATTTCCGTATCTAACATAGTTAATGGAACTACTCGTCTTCAACCGGTAGTTGTACAAATAGGACAGGCTGCCGGAGCTTTGGCTGCTCTTTCAGTGAAAGAAAATTGTAAAATAGCAGATGTATCGGTCCGTGATGTTCAAAATGCGATTCTTGATGCCAATGGCTATTTGCTTCCTTACCTTGATGCTAAATTGGGAGAACCTTTATTTAAGCCCTTACAAAGGATAGGATCTACAGGAATTATGAAAGGAATAGGAAAGAATGTGGAGTGGTCTAATGAAACATGGTTCCGTGCGGATACATTATTGCTTGCATCTGAACTTGACGGATTGAAAGATGTTTATGCAGAAGCAGAAATTCCTCAAGATAAAACAACTTTAACAGTACAAAATGCTCTTGATATATTAGCTCAGATAGCTCAAAACGAGAACTTGTCTTTAAATGAACCGCTCGCTACGGTAGCAGAAAAACTGTGGCAGGAGTATGGTTTCGGGAAATTAGATTTGCAGGGGAATATAACCCGTGCAGAAATGGCAGTATTGATTGATAAGATCTTAGATCCGTTTAACAATAAGACTGTCAACATTAAAGGTGAGTTTATTCAATAGGTAGAAAAATATATTTAATAAAGACAACCTCGTTTTGATGCTATTAAAATTATAATACTATGGAAAGAAATGAACGCAGAGATTTTTTTAAGAAAGCAGCTTTGGCAGGAGCTTCGGCTTTGGTTATGCCTTCATTGTTTGGAAGTGAAAGTGCTAAAGGTACGGACTCCTTATTAGTGTCTTCCAATGATAGCAGTCGCTTGATTGTTCCGAAGAATAACGGATTACGGATTACCGGTACTTTTCTTGATGAGATATCTCATGATATTCCTCATCAGAACTGGGGAGAAAAAGAGTGGGACCGTGATTTTCAACATATGAAGAATATTGGAATTGATACGGTTATAATGATTCGTTCAGGTTATCGTAAATTTATCACTTATCCTTCGGCTTATCTTTTAAAGAAAGGGTGCTATATGCCATCAGTTGATTTATTGGATATGTATTTACGTCTTGCCGAAAAATATGGAATGAAGTTTTATTTTGGTTTATATGACTCAGGTAGGTATTGGGATACTGGTGATCTCTCATGGGAGATTGAAGACAATAAATATGTGATAGATGAAGTGTGGAAGAATTATGGTGAAAAATACAAGAGTTTTGGTGGTTGGTATATCAGTGGTGAGATAAGCCGTGCAACTAAAGGAGCTATTGGTGCTTTCCATGCAATGGGTAAACAGTGTAAAGACGTGTCCGGTGGGCTTCCTACTTTTATTTCTCCGTGGATTGATGGTAAAAAGGCAATTATGGGTACAGATAAGTTAGCAAAGGAAGATGCAGTGTCTGTGGAACAACATGAGAAGGAGTGGAATGAAATATTTGACGGAATTCATGACGTGGTAGATGCTTGTGCATTCCAAGACGGACATATTGATTATGACGAACTCGATGCCTTCTTCTCTGTAAATAAAAAACTGGCAGATAAATATGGAATGCAGTGTTGGACTAATGCTGAGAGCTTTGACAGGGATATGCCTATCCGTTTTTTCCCTATTAAATTCGATAAATTGCGAATGAAGTTGGAAGCTGCAAAACGTGCAGGCTATGATAAAGCAATAACATTTGAGTTCTCTCATTTTATGAGTCCACAATCTGCTTACTTGCAAGCCGGTCATTTATATGATAGATATAAAGAGTATTTTAATATTAAATAAATGTCATGAATTCTACATTTAATATAGGTTATATTATCTTTCTGTCTGTGGTAGCTGCTCTTGGAGGTTTTCTTTTCGGATATGACACTGCTGTAATATCGGGAACTATCACTCAGGTAAGCACCCAGTTCCAACTAGATGCGCTCCAACAGGGATGGTATGTGGGATGTGCTTTGGTCGGTTCGATTATTGGCGTGCTGTTTGCCGGAGTTCTTAGCGATAAATTGGGACGTAAAAAGACAATGATTATTGCTGCGACTTTGTTTACTATATCAATGATTGGTTGTGCCATTTGTGCAAATTTCCATCAGTTAGTGGTGTATCGCATTATTGGTGGAATAGGTATTGGTGTTGTTTCTATTGTTTCACCATTATATATATCGGAAGTTTCTGTGGCGGAATATAGAGGACGTTTGGTTGCTCTTTATCAGTTAGCGGTGACCGTAGGATTTCTCGGTGCATATTTGGTTAACTTTCAATTATTGAATTTTTCGCAGAACAGTGCTGGATTTGCTTCTCCTTTATTACATAAGATATTCACTTCTGAAGTTTGGAGGGCAATGCTTGGCATGGGAACAATTCCGGCTGTGGCATTCTTTATCATAATCTTCTTTATCCCGGAAAGTCCCCGCTGGTTGGTTTTGAAAAACCGGGAACCGCTTGCTGAAAAGATTCTTGGAAGAATTTACAATGTGAAAGCGGAGATAATGCGTCAGATTCATGAGACTAAACAGGTTGTACAGTCCGAATCAGAGAATAAATCCGATTGGGCTATGCTTCTGAAGCCGGGTATTATGAAAGCTGTATTGATAGGTGTTTCGATAGCTATACTCGGACAATTCATGGGAGTGAATGCCGTATTATATTACGGACCTACTATTTTTGAAAGTAATGGTTTATCCGGTGGTGATTCTCTGTTCTATCAGGTTTTGGTGGGATTGGTGAATATGCTTACTACGGTTCTTGCTATTTTTATCATTGATAAAGTGGGACGTAAACAACTTGTTTATTATGGTGTTTCCGGTATGATAATATCTTTGCTTCTTATAGGGTTCTATTTTATTAAAGGAGAAGCTTTGGGTATTTCAAGTATTTTTCTGCTAATCTTCTTCTTGTTATATGTTTTTTGTTGTGCAATATCTATTTGCGCTGTTATTTGGGTACTTCTGTCTGAAATGTATCCGATGAAAATACGTGGTTTGGCAATGTCTATTGCAGGATTCTCCCTTTGGATCGGTACCTATCTGATAGGACAGTTAACTCCTTGGATGTTGCAGAACTTAACTCCTGCCGGAACTTTCTTCTTATTTGCTTTGATGTGTATACCTTACATATTGATCATTTGGAAACTTGTTCCTGAAACTACTGGAAAGTCTTTGGAAGAAATAGAAAAGATTTGGACAAAAGATTGAAGTAAAAGAACTATAAAATATTGAAAATATGGATTTTAAGGCGTTGGCAGCACAATATAAAAGTGAGCTGCTGGATAGTGTATTACCTTTTTGGTTAAACAATTCTCAAGATGAAAAGTATGGTGGATACTTCACCTGCTTGGATCGTGAAGGAAAAGTTTTTGATACGGATAAGTTTATTTGGTTGCAAGGTCGTGAGGTTTGGATGTTTTCCATGCTTTATAACAAAGTAGAGAAGAAACAGGAATGGCTTGATTGTGCTATTCAAGGAGGAGAGTTCTTGAAAAAGTATGGTCATGATGGCAATTACAACTGGTATTTCTCCCTAGATCGCGAAGGGCATCCTTTGGTTGAACCATATAATATTTTCTCTTATACATTTGCTACAATGGCATTCGGGCAATTAAGCCTTGCCACAGGTAATAAGGAATATGCTGATATAGCAAAGAAAACTTTTGAAATAATCCTTTCAAAGGTTGATAATCCTAAGGGGAAATGGAATAAGGCTTATCCCGGTACTCGTAATCTAAAGAATTTTGCTCTCCCTATGATTCTTTGTAATTTGGCGTTGGAGATAGAACATCTTTTGGATCCGGAGTATTTGGAGCAAACAATGGAAACCTGCATACATGAAGTAATGGATGTTTTTTACCGTCCTGAGTTGGGTGGCATTATAGTGGAAAATGTCACTACAGATGGCGAACTTTCCGATACGTTTGACGGAAGACTTCTTAATCCGGGGCATTCAATTGAAGCTATGTGGTTTATTATGGATTTGGGTAAGCGATTAAATCGTCCTGAGTTAATAATTAAAGCTAAGAATATTGCTTTGACGATGGCAAACTACGGTTGGGATAAAGAATGTGGAGGCATATTCTATTATATGGATCGTTTAGGTCAACCCGTTCAACAACTTGAATGGGACCAGAAGCTTTGGTGGGTACATATTGAAACGTTGATTTCTATGTTAAAAGGATATGAATTGACAGGTGATGAAGAATGTTTAGTATGGTTTGAGAAGATTCATAATTATGTTTGGACTCACTTTAAAGATGAAAAATATCCGGAGTGGTTTGGTTATTTAAATCGTCGTGGTGAAGTATTGTTGCCTCTAAAGGGTGGAAAGTGGAAAGGATGTTTTCATGTTCCGAGAGGGCTTTACCAATGTTGGAATACTTTAGAAAAAATTTCATCTAAAATTGAAAAAGAAAATCTTCAGTATTTATGTGTGTAAATAGAATAATATATATTGGATTAATCAGTTTGTTTTTTTATTCCTGTTCCGGAATAAAGAATATAGGTGTGGAATCTGTTGATTACATAAGTTATGTTGATCCTTTGATTGGTAGTGGAGGGCATGGGCATGTATTTGTTGGAGCATCTGTTCCACATGGAATGGTACAATTAGGACCTAATAATTTATCTAAAGGGTGGGACTGGTGTTCCGGTTATCATGATTCCGATTCAACAATTATTGGTTTTTCACATTCTCATTTAAGCGGGACAGGAATTGCAGATTTGGCTGATATAATATTTATGCCAGTCACTCACATGCCCGACATTAAAAATAAATTATTATCACCTGAAGATTATGTTTCTACATTTTCAAAACATAATGAAATCGTATCTCCTGGCTATTATTCGGTAATATTAGATAAATATCGGATTAAGGTCGAAATGACAGCGACAGAAAGAACCGGATTACAGAAATATTCATATCCGGAAGATAAAGATGCTTATGTATTGATTGATTTGGATGAGGGAGCGAAGTCGTTGATGACTCGTAAAGGAACATTAGAGTCCTCTTTTCAACAATTGAATGACTCGGTGGTTAATGGATATCGAGTTTCAGATGAATGGGCTTTGGATCACAAGACTTTCTTTACTACAGTATTTTCAGCACCGATAAAAGAAGTTAAATTATATAAGAATGGTAATAAAATAAAGGTTGGTTTGTTTTTTGGCCGATTAAAGCAACCTTTGTTGGTTAAAACAGGCATATCATATGTATCGGAGAAAGGGGCCGGAGAGAATGTAATGGCAGAACTTCCCGATTGGAATTTTAATAAGGTTGTTGATGATGCGCGTAAACAGTGGAATCAAGCTTTAGGGGTAATAGATTATCATTCTGATGAAAAATCTATGAAGATATTCTATACATCCTTATACCATACAATGATAGCTCCTTCTGTTTTCAATGATGTAGATGGTAATTATAGAGGAGCTGATGGTAAAATATATAAAGCAGAGGGTTTTACTCCTTATACTACTTTTTCCCTTTGGGATACTTATCGTGCTGTTCATCCTTTGTATACCTTAATAGATTCGCGAGTTGAGGATTATGTAAATACATTACTTACTATTTATGACCAACAGGGAAAGATGCCTGTTTGGCATTTGGTAGGAAATGAAACTAAGTGCATGGTTGGTTTACATTCTATTCCTGTTGTAGTTGATGCTTGTTTAAAGGGTTTTAAAGGTGTTGACAAGAAAAGGGCGTATCTGGCGGTCTCCAGTATAGATAATATGAATGATGACGGATTATCCGCTGTGCGAGAAAAGGGATTCATACCGGCTGATAAAATACCATGGTCTGTTGCAAAAGGACTGGAATATGCAGTGGATGATTATTCTGTAGCACAGTTAGCAAAAGACATAGGGAATAAGGAAGGATATGACAAGTTTATAAAACGGTCGAAAAATTATAAACATTATTTTGATCCGTCAATTGGATTTATGCGTGGAAAATTATCTGATGGAACTCGTCGAAAAGAGTTCGATCCCTTTCATAGTATTCATATGGAGGATGATTATGTTGAAGGTAATGCGTGGCAATATACTTGGTTAGTACCTCATGATGTTGAAGGATTAGTACAACTATTCGGTGGTAAAGAACCATTCGTTAAGAAATTGGATAGCTTATTTTCAGTCAGTTCAGAATTGAATGAAGGAGCTTCGGTTGATATTTCGGGGATGATAGGACAATATGCTCATGGTAATGAACCTAGTCATCATATATTATATCTTTATCCATATGTCGGTCAGGCATGGAAAACTGCAGAATTTGTTCGTCAAGTTTACAAAGAATTTTATAAGGATGAACCGGACGGACTTATTGGGAATGAGGACTGTGGGCAAATGTCGGCATGGTATATATTTTCTGCTTTAGGTTTTTATCCGGTAAATCCGGTAGATGGCACTTTTGTCTTTGGTTCCCCCTTACTTAATGAAGCTACCATAAAATTAAATAATGGAAAAAGTTTTAAAATTATAGCACATAATAATTGCAAGGAAAACAAGTACATACAGGCTGTTAAATTGAATGGAAAGGAATATTCTAACTTTTACATTAACTATAATGATATTATGAATGGAGGCACTTTAGAGTTTGAAATGGGTACTGCGCCTACTAATTAATCTAAGAATTTATTAACTATTAAATTAACTATTATGAGAAAAAGATTTTATTTATTAGCGATGTTGCTTCTTATAAGTATCTTTTCAACAGCAACATTGTATGCCCAAAATGAAATATCCGGGCATGTTTCTGATGCTACTGGAATGGGCATAATTGGTGCCACTATTTTGGAAAAAGGTTCTTCAAATGGAACGGTTACTGATATTGATGGCAATTTTAAATTACAAGTATCCACCAAGAATCCAACTTTGCAGATCTCTTATATCGGATACATACCTCAAGACATAAAAATAGCAAATCAGAACTTCATTAAAGTCGTTTTAAATGAGGATACTCAAAAATTAGATGAAGTCGTTGTAACTGCTTTAGGTATTAAAAGAGAGAAAAAAGCTTTGGGCTATGCTGTTAGTAATGTTGATGGTGATCATCTTAGTGCTTTTTCAAAAGTTAATCCAATTGAGGCCTTGAGTGGTCAAGTGTCTGGGTTAAATATATCTTCTAGTGGTAGTGGAGCTGGTGGTTCTTCCAAAGTAACGATTCGTGGAGTCAGTTCTTTAACAGGCTCAAATGAACCTTTATATGTAGTTGATGGTGTTCCTATGGATAATACCGGAGGAGTCGATGGTGGTGCAGATGGTACCGGACAATGGGGTGGTACTGATTATGGTAATGCTGCTAATAATATAAATTCAGATGATATAGAATCAATTTCTGTATTAAAAGGAGGGGCTGCTGCTGCACTTTATGGTTCCCGTGGGCAAAATGGGGTAATTATGATTACTACTAAAAAAGGTGTTAAAAAAGAAAATGGACTGGGTATAAAATATGGATATCAACTTCAAGTAAGTACTCCGCTTATTAAACCCGATTTTCAAAATGAATATTCACAAGGATCTGCAGGTAAATATGGTGCAACAGATTATCAAAGTTGGGGAGCAAAGTTAGATGGCAAAGAGGTAGTTAATTTTTTGGGGCAAAAACAGAATTTGAATGCTACATCTCATCCTTATGATGATTATCTCCAAACTGGTTTGTCTAATAATCATAATGTTTCTATATCCAATAAAACAGAAAAAATGGGGGTGTATTTTTCTTATACCAACACAAATGAAAAAGGTATTGTGCCAAAGAATGAAATTAAAAAGAACTCTATTACTATGAGGTTCGATACAAAATTAGGTGGTTTCTTGTCTATCGATGCAAAGGCTAACTATATTGATCAGTCTGCACATAATAGACCAAATCTGGGAGGATCACCTGATAATCCAGTATATTCAATGTGGTATTTACCTCGTTCATTAAGTATGGATATGCTTAAGAATTATAGGACAAAAGCGGATTTGCCTATAATATGGACAGAACAATACAAGACTAATGAAGATGGAAATATTCTTGCACCTGAGTCTTTTACTTTTGCAAAGTCACCATTATTGAATAATCCGTACTGGTCTGAAAATTTGAATACTAATTATGATAAACGTAAAAGAATATTAGGCTTTGTAGAATTGAATCTGGATTTGAAATATCTTCTAAAATTGCCATTTGATTTGAATTTAAAAGCTAGAGGGGGACTTGATTATTACACGGATGAAAGACAGAGACAGACTGCTACCAATACTTACTTCAAAGCGAATGGACTTGCTACACTTCAATTTTCTGATAATGATTTTTCAGAAGAAAATTATGATTTTCTATTGAATGGGAACCATCGTTTTGGCAAATTTGGTTTGAATGCATCATTGGGGGGAAATCTGATGCGCCGCAATATATATAGTATGTCGAGTTCTTCCGAATCTGGTTTAATAAATAAAGAAGGAAATTATGTTGTTCAGAATTTTAATAATGTAGTAACTTCCCAAGGTATAGCTGAAAGTGAAATTCAATCATTATATGCATTTTTATCAATGGATTGGGATAGCCAAATATTTCTTGATTTAACAGCAAGAAATGATTGGACTTCTGTCCTGTCTCCTCAAAACCGTTCTATATTTTATCCTTCTGTAAGTGCAAGCTGGATTGTTTCAGAGACATTTAATTTGGGTAGCAATGTAGATCTGTTTAAAATCAGAGGTTCATGGGCTTCTGTGGGTAGTGGTGGAAATTATAGCTCACAAAGATATAATGTTTATGGTACGAGTCCTAATCAATTTCATGGTTTGCCATATGGATTTATTCCTGCTTCTCGTATAAATCCTGATTTAAAAAGTGAATTTACTATATCAACAGAAGTTGGTACTAATTTGATTATGTGGCAGAATAGATTAAATGTGGATTTGTCTTATTATACCACAGGAACAAAGAACCAAATATTTACTGCTCCGTTAGCACCGTCATCAGGCTATTCTTCAGGGATTATCAATGCTGGATATATACAAAATTCGGGTATTGAAGCTCAATTGAAGGGAGTTATTCTTAGAAATAAGTCATTTGAATGGTGGGTTGGTGCAAATATCAGTTACCAATGGAATAAAGTAAAAGAATTGCCTGAAGAGGTTCCTGTACTGACATTAGGGGGAGCCGACGGAATGACTATAAATGCCATGAACGGTTCTCCTGTAGGTACAATGCAGGGAACTGTTTTCAACAGGGACGAGAATGGACATTTGATTTTAGATGACAGTAATTTGCCAACTATTAAACAAAATGAAAATGGAGCAAATGATGTAAACCAAGAACTAGGTAAAATATATCCGGACTGGTTGTTAGGCTTCAGTACAGGATTTACCTATAAAGGTTTATCATTTAATTTATTGATTGATGGAAAATTAGGTCATAATATTTATTCTTATTCAAATAAAGTTGGTTCTGAGTTAGGTGTATTGGCTAATACTACTCAAGGTCGTGATGAATGGGCTAAAGCTAAAGAAATTAATCAGGAAATGGGAATATTGCCTAATATTGGTTATATGGTTGAAGGAGTAAAAAATGGAATTTATGGATCTTATGCAGTTGATCCTCAATTATACTGGCAACGCGTCAGTGGGGTTTCTGAAATGTGGGTTTATGATGCATCTTATATCCGTTTAAGACAAATAAGCGTTGGTTATAATCTGTCTAAACAGATACATAAAATTAAGTTTATAGATAACGTAAACTTTAGTATCAATGCAAATAATTTGTGCTATTTAATGAAGAAAGTACCTAATATTTCTCCAGAGTCATATATAACAACTGGCAATGCATCGGGAGTTGAAATATTTGGTATGCCGGAAACCATGCAATTCACTTTCGGATTGAATGTATCATTTTAATTAACACATAAAAATAAGATAAGATGAAAACAAAGATATTTATAAGTATTATTACATGCGGATTATTATCTTTTGGATGTACATCCGATTTTGATGAACTGGATTTTCCCAAAACAACTTCGGTCGTTATTGATCCATCTCCCATATTAACCAGATCTTTTGTTACGGGTTCTGGTATGTCTGTAGGGATTTGGCAAAGTACAAATCAAACAACCACTTTGGATTGGGTTCAATATGTCTCAACCATAAAGGCAAATTTCAATTCGGCTCATTATGAACCTTCACCTGTAAACGATGTATGGAAGTGGTGGTACTCGGAAGAAGCTTTTGCCGGTTTGCATTTATGTGAGCATGCCATTGAACTTTCACAAAAGATTGAAAATGTAAATCATGAAGCCGTTTCTCGTATTTGGCGTGCATATATGTTTCAATACTTGACTGATATGTATGGAGATATTCCATATACAGAAGCTTTTAAGGCTGTAGCGCCTAAATATGATACACAAGAGTTTATTTATAAAGATCTTATTAGTCAATTGCAAAGCGCGGTAACGACTTTGAAAACTAATAAAAACAGTGGCTATCCTTCTTTAGGGAACGCTGATGTTTTCTATAATGGAGATCTGGATAAATGGATAAAATTTGCGAACTCAATGCTAATAAGGTTGGCTATGCAATGTTCTAATGTGGCAGAATCTGAAATTACTAAAACAGTCTTAAATTCAATTAACATATCGGATTTGTCTGAGTATATATCATCAAATGAAGATAACCTGATGTTAATTCCTGATGCAGGAGGACCAACATACCATGTTAAAAACCCTTACTCTTTCGTTGCTTCATGGGATGAAATGCGTATTTCCAAAAATTTGTATGATCGTCTTAGGGTGAACAATGATCCTAGAATGCTGATTTATATGGCTCCTAACAATAGTGGCGAATATGTAGGTTTGCCTTCTGGACAAAAAATAGAAGATTTGAATGCAAATTATAAAACTGACTATATACCCAATTATTGCGATATAGGTAATTATTTTATTCAGGATGAAACACCATTTGTTTTAATGAGCGCATCTGAGATAGCTTTCTTGTTATCAGAAGCAGCTGCAAAAGGATATATCACAGCTTCTCCTGAAGCTTATTATAAAAAAGCAATCCAGTTATCTATGGAGTTTTATAATATATCTCAGGAAAAAGTGGATGCTTTTATTGCGAGTGTTCCTTATTCAATAGACAACTTATATACTCAATTCTGGATTTCTTTATTTCCTAATGGACCTCAAGGATGGAATTTGGTTAGGCGTACTGGGAAACCTGATATTTCTCCTCTGATTTACCATTGGCCAGATAATCCGGATATGCCACGTCGTTTTTCATATTCAACAGATGAAACTCGTTATAATCCGGTAAATGTACAAGAGGCGATTAAGCGTATGGGAGGTGATAGCCAATATACCAGAATATGGTGGGATAAAAAATAATTTCTTTAATCTTAATAAATTAATATTTATGACTCGAAAATTTCTTACTTTAAGTTGTTTGTTAGGTATAACAACTTTATTCTTTTCTTCATGCTCCGACAATGATAACCCTGCGGAAACTACAACTGTAGAGATCAACAGTGTATCAATCACTAATGCCGGAGAATCAGGTGATAGCAAAGCTGAAGGAATTCTGGATGGAGACACATTTAGAATAAAAGTCTCTCCATTAACAGATTTAAAAAATGCTAAGTTGGAGATTATAGCTAGTGAAGGAACTGTTACAACTCCTGCTTCTGGTAGTATTATTGATTTTGAAGCAAATGAAGGGAAGCAAGCACTGGTTGCATCAAAAGGGTTGGAGATTAAGAAATATGGAATAAAGGTTACGAAAGGGGAATATACGGATGAACTCGCTGTTTTAGGTTTAAATGTGAAAGGTGTTTATAATCCTGAAATAACCGTATCTCATTCAGATGGTAAAATTAATCTATCTTTTACAAATGTATTGGGTACAAAAGCGATTTTATCTGATTTCAAAATTAATCCATCGACTGCAACTATTAGTAGCTCAAATCCCGAAATTATCAGTAATGAGGAAGGGGATTATATGGAAGTCGATTTTTCCGATAATAGTGAAAAGTATATTACCATTGCTAATGGAGGCAAGGAAAAGAAATATGTGATAGTTGCTTCCATTGTAGAAGCGGGTATAAAGCCAAGTACTGCAAAAATTGTGTTGGATCAATCATTGGGATCTGGATTAAATCCTATTCTTGGAAAGAATTCAACAAGAGGTGCTTTCTTTGATGGGCGATATGCATTCTTCGCTTCACGCGAGGGTGGAAATAATATTTATTATTATGATATTCAAGATGCTACAAAAGAAATGAAGAGCTTGCAGATGGGAGAAGGAATAATTGACGTAACTTCTACAAATTGGGTTATTAGCGATGTGCGTGTAGCTGATAATGGAGGCATTTATGTTTGTTCTATGGCTATGGATAAAAATAAAAAATTCATTGTTTATTATTGGAAAGATGTGAATGCTATCCCGGAGAAACTAATTGAATATTCTATTGATGTTCCTGTTAGTCCTTCTACGGCGGTGCGTTTGGGAGATGCTTTGTCTATCATTGGAGATCCTAAAACGAATGGTTATATTGCAACTTCTAATTTCCCATTTCAAAATACTCAACAAGGACAATTTTATGTTTGGGAATCTAAAAACGGACAAATAAATCAAACACCTAAAGTGATTGATTTGGTAGGAAAATATCAAGCACCAAGTTCTGCGGACCTTTCTTTGGGACAATATGCACGTATTAACGGTATCCCAGGTGACAATACTCATTTTATAGCGACTGGATCAGCGGCTGGTACATTAATTTTGAATCAAAATTTTGATGTTGAATTTGAAGTTGAACGTGACACTCCTATACAAGGACGTGCAATGGACCCACACTTTTTTGAATATAATGGCGTTCGTTATTTAACTTATACTGTAAATCGTGAGTGGGCTGCAAATGATGCTTTTGTAGAAATTGTAGCATTGGTAGAAGGGGATAATTATGTGGAAGGTCTTAAAGCAATTTCTGAGAAGTCTATTGATGATATTAGGGTATATAAGCAAAATATAACTGCAAATGCGACAGGTGGAGCTGCATGGGTTTCAGCTTGTAATAGTGTAAAGGTAGTTAATGACAAAGTTTATGTATTTGGATATGTATGTGAATATGGTGGTTTAGTTATAGAGTTAGGTAAATAATTGTTAAATTAGCATCGAAGCTGGATTGTAATAAATGTTTTATTCAATCCAGCTTTTTAATTAATTACTATGAAGAATATATTTATATTAAGTTTTTTATTGTGTAGCATGTGTTTTTACTCTTGTTCAGATAGTGAGCATACAGAGAAAAACATTGAAATGCTTTCTATTTCTAAATTCCTAGTAAAAGTAGGAAATTCGGATATAGAAGGGAATATTGATCAGGATAAGAAAGTTATTATGGTTATGGTTCCTAACGGAACTGATTTAAAAAAGATTTTCGTTGAAGCTACTTATACCGAGGGGGCTACCTTGGAACCATCAAGCGGTTATTCTTATAATCTTTCAAATCCGGTGGATTTTATTTTATCAAAAAACGGAGCATCTGTAACTTATAAAGTAACTGTTGCAGTACAACCTGAAATGCTTTCTTTTGAGGTTGGGCAATACTATAAAAAAGCCATGATTGAAAATGATATTATTAAAATACAGTTTTCTTATGGAACTGACCTGACTAAAATTACTCCTACTATTCGGTTGGCTTCCGGATGTAATATTGAACCTGCATCTGATACAGAAGTCAATTTATCTGGAGAATTTTCATATACAGTGACGAATTCTGCAGGGAATTCGAAACTATATAAAGTTCAGGCAAGTGTGTTGCCACAAGAGAAACAAGTTCGCGGAGTATGGGTACCGGATCCTTCACACACAACTGTTTTGCATAATTACAAGAATTTGAAAGAATTCATTAATTTGTTGGATGAACTAAATATCAATGCTATTTATTTGGCAACTTGGGTTCGTGAAATGACTCTATTTAAAAGTTCGGTTTTAAAGAATAACACAAATTATGCTACTATAGAGGATGGTTGGTTATTAAACGGATTAAATTATGATGGACCTACAAATGATCCGATTAAAGATTTGCTGGCATTAGCACATGCAAAGGATATGAAGGTTTTTTTCTGGTTTGAATATGGTTTTATGCGAAGTGGAGGAGAAAGTCCATCTGCTGACCATCCTATTTTATCCACTCATCCTGAATGGGATGGTATAAATAGTTTTGGAAAAGCGGCTAATTACAATAGTACTGATTATTATCTTAATTCATATAATCCTGAAGTGCAGGAATTTATTATATCATTAATAGAAGAAGCAATAGATATGTATCCGGAGGTAGATGGGATACAAGGGGATGATAGACTCCCTGCTGCTCCGCGTAATTCTGGTTATAATGAAAGCACAAAATTACTATATAAACAACAGACAGGTAAAGAAGTACCTGTAAATTATGAAGATTCCCAATGGGTTAAGTGGCGTCTCCAAAATTTGAATGAGTTTGGAGAGAAAATGTATACGCGCATAAAAAATAAAAAAAATACAATCTTGGTAGCTTCCTCTCCTAATCCTTATCCATGGTGTGTGGAAAATTTAATGCAAGACTGGCCTACATGGCTGAAAAAGAATACTGTTGATTTGCTTTCTGTGCAATGTTACAGAGAAACAGTATCTGCTTATATGAACACTCTAAATGAAGCAGTAAAATATGTGAAAGGAAATACTGATAAAAATATATTAAATCCAGGAATTTATCTTAGAAATACGAGTGAGTGGGAAGATATTTTTGTTGGGCAAATGACAATAAACAGAGATAATAATATAAATGGAGAAGCTTTCTTTTATAATGAAGGTTTAAAGCGAGAAGTAAACAAAAAAGTTATAAAAGGATTTTATACCGGCAAGGCTATCTTTCCATTTTAATAATTTGAAATATGCAACGAGCTTATTCTTTAGATGCCTTGAGGGGGTATTCTATTATTACAATGATATTATCGGGAACGATTGTTTCTGGCATGTTGCCTGGATGGATGTATCATGCACAAGTTGGACCTCGCTCAAATTTTATATTTGACCCTGGCATATTTGGTATAACATGGGTTGATCTTGTTTTCCCCTTTTTTTTATTTTCAATGGGGGCTGCTTTTCCTTTTTCTTTAGGAAATAAATTACAGAAAGGAGTTTCAAAATGGAAATTAGTATGGGACAGTATAATCCGTGGTATAAAACTAACATTTTTTGCCATATTTATTCAACATATGTATCCTTGGATAATTTCATCTCCTGAAGATATTTCATCATGGATGCTTGCATTGCTGGCTTTTGCTTTGATGTTTCCCATATTTATGCGTATTCCCGCACCAATACCGTCTTGGATGCGAGTAGGAATAAAGTTATTGGCTTATGGGATAAGTTTTATCTTATTATTGACCATGCCATATGCTGATGATAGAACATTTAGTCTTTCATTTAGTAATATTATTATCTTAGTTCTTGCCAATATGGCTATTTTTGGTTCTATAATTTATATTTTTACGGCAAATAATAGATGGTTGAGAATCGGGATTTTGCCCTTTGTGATGGCAATATTCTTAGGAAGTTCGACTGAGGGTTCATGGGTAAAAGAAGTAATGGATTATTCTCCGTTTCCGTGGATGTATAAATTTTATTATCTCAAATATTTGTTTATCGTAATTCCGGGTAGTATTGCAGGTGAGTATTTAAGAGAATGGTTACAATTAAAAAATGAAGTCTCTAAAACGCAAAAGCAAGGTAATCAAACCTTATATATTTTGATACTTTCCATCTGTATTATTGTATTTAATCTGTATGGACTGTATATGCGATATTTGGTTATTAATTTGATAGGAACCATTCTTTTATTGGCTTGCCTCTATTTTTTATTGAGGAAGAGAGATGTAGATACTCATTATTGGTATAAGTTATTTGTTGCAGGCGCATATTTGCTGATGTTAGGGCTTTTTTTTGAGGCCTATGAAGGAGGAATCCGCAAAGATCACTCTACTTACAGCTATTATTTTGTAACAGCGGGGTTAGCTTTTATTGCCATGATAGTTTTCTCTATTCTTTGTGATATATATCGTTGGAGAAAATTAGTTCTTCCTTTGGAAATGGCAGGCCAGAATCCTATGATAGCGTATGTAGCCCCTCAGTTAGTAATAATGCCACTTTTAAATTTACTTGGATTAGGTCGTTATTTATACCTGTTTGGGCAAAATGCATGGTTGGGATTTTTGCATGGTATTATCATTACCACTTTATCTGTTGGGGTAGCGGTTATCTTTACTAAATTAAAATGGTTCTGGAGAACATGATGAAATGAAAAGAATTTTACTTCTATTTATAAGTGTTAATTTTATATTTAATTTGTTGTATGGGCAGAGAACAGTATCTGAATATACAACAAATGATGAGCGATGCTCATTTAGAACTATATGTACTGATACATATAGTAATATAGATTATGAAGATGAAAAGAAAATTCAGAAAGGACTTTGGCTTATGTCGGCTTTCAATCAGAGTGGTGAGAAAGAAGATAATTTCCTTAGGACATTGATTCTAAAATTAGATAACCTGTCGGCATCGATGCAATATAATCTTTTGGCGACGATAGCAGACAGAACAAATATAGATAAAGAATGCATACTTAGAAAAGTGTTACAAGAAGGTAATGCAAAACAGCGTACACTGGCTTATTCCATCTTATTGGCAGAGGGGAATCAACCTGTAACACCTCATGTTAATGATGCTGATTGGAGAAATATAGTTGAACAAATACATGATAATGTATTTAATACGGAGTTAACTATTGCACAGGTTACAGAATGTTTATCATTTATTTTAAAACAATACTCTAACCAATCTCATATCGTGGTATTGTTGCGCGCAGATCGCAATATTCCGGCAAAAGTTTATGTAGTTAATTCTACAGGTATAGGAGAAAGATTAAGTTTTTTAGGACGTTCAGCGTATAATATTCTTCCTTATTTTACAAATGGCAATACTCCTTGTGGCATTTTTAAGATAAAAGATAAGGTCTTTAGTGATAATAAATTTATTGGTCCGGTAAGAGCTGTACAAACGACATTACCTTTTGAAGTTTCTCCTGAAGAGTGGGGAATGAAAGAGTCGGACTGGGATACTTCTGTTTATGAAGCATTATTACCGAAAGGATTGAAAAAAGAACAATTGTTATGGCAGGCTTATTGGGCTGGAAAAGTAGGGCGTGGAGATATCATCGTTCATGGTTCGACAATTGATCCTCTATTTTTTAAGGATGAACGCTTTTTCCCATTGACCCCTTCATTAGGTTGTCTTTCTGCTTTAGAATTATGGAATGTAAATGATGGAAGTTTGCTGGAAAGTCATCAACAGCGATTAGTAGAAAGTTTACCTTCTGATAGAGATAAATTAGGATTTATGTATGTATTTCAAGTTGATGAAGCAACTTATAATGCAGGTTTAATTAATAAGTAAATTATATGAAAAATACAATCAAATTACTGTGTTTATTTTTAGGTTTATTTTTGTGTTGGCAAAGTAAAGCTGCGGAGTGTGGAGTTCGTGGTGTCTGGATTCCTGCTCCTCGCTTTACTTCAGTGTTACATACTCACCAAGGAGTAAAAGATTTTGTAAAGTCATTGGATGAACTAAATATGAATTCCATATTTTTAGTATCTTATGCTGAAACTAAAACTATATTCAAAAGCGAAGTATTGCTTAAGTATTCTACTTATGAAAACTCCGAAGATGGTTATCTTTTGGCAAAATATATAAAAGATTATCAGAGTGCCACCAATGATCCGGTACGCGATTTGATTGATGAGGCACATAAGCATAATATAAAAGTCTTTTTCTGGTTTGAATATGGTTTTATGGGAGAAGGACGTCCTATTGAGGCAAATAACCCCTTGTTGGCAAAAAATCCTCATTGGTTGGGAATAGATAATCAGCAAAAGCCTGCCAATTATAGCGGTCATGATTATTATTTTAATTCTTATAATCCGGCTGTGCAGAATTTCTTGATTGAACTGATAGAGGAGGCTATTGCCCTTTATCCTGATTTAGATGGAGTACAGGGGGATGACCGTCTGCCTGCCATGCCTCGTAATTCCGGTTATGATGTTTATACGGTATCACTTTATCAGAGTCAACATAATGGAATGCTTCCTCCATTAGATTACGAGAACCCTGATTGGGTAAAATGGAGATTAGATATATTGAATGCTTTTGCCCGTAGATTAAATGAGCGGATTAAAGCTAAAAATGAGAAAGTGATGCTTAGTTTTGCACCAAATCCTTATCCTTGGTGTGAGGAGAAATTGATGCAAGACTGGCCTCAATGGTGTAAGGATGGAGTATGTGATTTGTTGGCTGTCCAGTGTTACCGTTATTCAGGAGATGCTTATCGTTCCACAGTATCGGAGGTAATGAAATATATTAAAGATAATAATCCGACTCAATTATTTGCTCCGGGTATAATTTTGATGGAAGGAGGCAACTCAAAAATGACTCCGGAGATATTGCAAGAACAACTTCATATAAACCGTGAGTTAGGTATTAAAGGCGAAATCTATTTTTATAATGAGGGTATAAATATTCCGGCATTCAGAAAAGTGTTAAAGAAGGCCTATCGTACGAAAGTATTGTTTCCCGAAGATAATTAAGATATGAAAAAGTTTCTTTTTTTGTTCATCTTTATTAGTCAACTACTTGCTATCCGAGCGCAAATTACATATTATGACGCTTCGATGTTTTCATTACTTGGAAAAAGAGTAGAACATACATCTGACCGTTATTATCGTTTGCCGGATTCATTGAAGAACGTTTCCCGTCCTCCGGTGTGGAATTTAAGTTGTAACTCTGCAGGGATGGCAATTCGTTTCCGCACCAATTCGAGAAACATATCTGCCAAGTGGGAACTGCTTTTTGATAATCGTATGAATCATATGTCCGATACAGGAGTAAAAGGTCTGGATTTATATTGTTTGGAAGGAACACAATGGAGATTTGTTAACAGTGGACGACCTTCCGGAAAGGTTAATGAGAAAACAATAGTTGCAAATATGGAACCGAAAGAACGGGAGTTCATGTTGTATTTACCACTTTATGACGGAATAGTGTCTTTGCAAATCGGCGTGGATTCTTCGGCTGTAATTTCCAAGCCACAGGTAGGTTTGCCGATTCGTCAAAAACCGGTTGTTTTCTATGGAACCAGCATTCTTCAAGGTGCATGTGCCTCACGTCCGGGAATGGCTCATACAAATATAATTTCCCGCAAATTGAACCGGGAGATCATCAATCTCGGATTTAGTGGTAATGCCATGCTCGATTTGGAAATTGCCCGGGTTATGGCAGATATGGATGCCGGAGTTTTTGTATTGGATTTTGTTCCCAATGCTTCGGTTGAGCAGATGAACGAACGTGCTGAGACATTTTATCGTATAATCAGAGAGAAACATTCTGATGTGCCGGTCATCTTTATTGAAGATCCTGTATTTCCACATACCCGTTATGACCAGAGAGTAGCTAAGGAAGTTGAAAGGAAGAATAAGACAATAAATGAAATATTCCAAACATTAAAAAGAAAAGGAGAGAAACATATTTATTTTATTTCTTCAAAGAATATGTTAGGACAGGATGGTGAAGCAACTGTCGATGGAATTCATTTCACAGACCTGGGAATGATGAGATATGTGGATTTGGTTTGTCCTGTTATTAAACGGGTGTTACAGTAAAAGCTCCTGTACTTTAGATGCAAAGCTGCGGTACTTTAATGATAAAGTACCGCAGCTTTGAGTTATAAGTACGGGATAATTATTTCAACACCCCTAGTTCTTTTCCTACTTTAATAAATGCATTGATGCACTTATCCAAGTGTTCCCTCTCATGTCCGGCAGAAAGCTGAACACGGATGCGGGCTTGGTTTTTCGGTACTACCGGATAATAGAAGCCTGTTACGTAAATACCTTCTTCAAGCATTTTCTTGGCATAGTCTTGAGATAGCTTTGCATCATAAAGCATTACGGCACAAATGGCACTTTGTGTAGGCTTTATATCAAAACCGGCTGCCAACATCTTGTCACGGAAGTAGTTTACGTTTTCTACCAATTTATCATGCAAAGCATTGTTTTCTTTCAGCATCTTGAATACTTCGAGACTTGCACCGATGATGCCCGGAGCCAAAGAGTTGGAGAACAGATAGGGACGGCTGCGCTGGCGCAGTAGGTCGATAATTTCTTTACGTCCTGTTGTAAATCCACCCAATGCACCGCCGAATGCTTTACCTAACGTTCCTGTGTAAATATCCACACGTCCATATGTTTTATAAAGTTCGCTCACTCCGTGTCCGGTTGCGCCTACCACACCGGCAGAGTGTGACTCATCTACCATAACTAAAGCATCATACTTTTCGGCAAGGTCGCATATCTTGTCTAGCGGAGCTACGTTCCCGTCCATTGAAAATACACCATCGGTCACGATAATACGGAAGCGCTGTGCCTGTGCTTCTTGCAGGCATTTCTCGAGCTCGGCCATATCGGCATTGGCATAACGGTAACGTTTTGCTTTGCAAAGACGCACACCATCAATGATAGAGGCATGATTCAGTGAATCCGAAATAATCGCATCTTCTTCTCCGAACAATGGTTCGAATACACCGCCGTTGGCATCAAAACAAGCAGCATACAGAATGGTATCTTCTGTTTTGAAATAATCGGAAATCGCAGCTTCCAGTTCTTTATGAATATCTTGTGTTCCGCAAATAAAGCGAACAGATGACATGCCATAACCACGGCGGCTCATCATTTCCTGTGAGGCTTTGATAAGACGGGGATGATTAGACAACCCCAGATAGTTGTTGGCGCAGAAATTAATAACTTCTTTTCCTTTCACTGTAATGGCAGCCTGTTGAGGACCTTCAATCAGTCTTTCCTCTTTGTAAAGGCCTGCGTCTTTAATTTCAGAGAGAGTCTCCCTGAGATATTCTTGCATTTTACCGTACATAGTATTATCTATATTTTAACTGTTTATACAAAGTTCTACATTTTATCCGAATAAACAAACAATATTACCAAAAAAGTATCTATATTTGGCCCTGTAAATAACCTGATACATAACAAATTTATAGTATGAAAAATATATTGGTAATTGGAGCTACCGGACAGATCGGTTCGGAGTTGACTATGGAATTACGCAAACGCTATGGCGATGATCATGTGATAGCCGGATATATACCGAGCGCTATGCCCAAAGGCGAATTGAAGGCCTCAGGTCCTTCGGCCATTGCCGATGTGACAGACCGCCAATCCATTGAAGTAGTGGCACGTCAATTTAAGATTGATACGATTTATAATCTTGCCGCCTTGCTTTCGGTAGTTGCCGAGAGCCGTCCGGCGATGGCTTGGAAAATCGGTATCGACGGGCTGTGGAATGTGTTGGAAGTAGCACGCGAGTATGACTGTGCTGTGTTCACTCCGAGTTCTATCGGTTCATTTGGAGCAGATACTCCCCATGTGATGACTCCGCAAGATACCATTCAGCGTCCGCGCACCATGTATGGAGTGACGAAAGTTACGACCGAACTGCTTAGCGATTATTATCATAATAAATATGGAGTAGATACCCGTGCCGTGCGTTTCCCGGGAATCATTTCCAATGTAACCCCTCCGGGAGGTGGCACAACCGATTATGCAGTCGATATATTCTATTCCGCCATAAAAGGTGAGAAGTTTATTTGTCCTATTAAGGAAGGTACATTAATGGATATGATGTATATGCCCGATGCCCTTCATGCAGCTATCACGTTAATGGAAGCCAATCCCGATAAATTAATCCACCGCAACGCGTTTAACATTGCTTCTATGAGTTTTGCTCCCGAAACTATTTTTGCAGAAATCAAGAAACACATTCCTTCTTTTGAAATGGAATATAATGTAGATCCGTTAAAGCAATCCATAGCCGATAGCTGGCCCGATTGCTTGGACGATACTTGCGCCCGTGAAGAGTGGGGATGGAAACCGCAATATAACTTGGAAAGCATGACTGTGGATATGATTGAGAAACTTCGATTAAGGTTGTTGAAATAGAAACACATTACATATTATATAATAAGAGGGACCGGCTGTTGCAAGGTCCCTTTTTTATTTTCCCGCTTGTCTTTAAGCACTTTTCAGCCGAATGCCAACCGTTTTCTTCTGCATGGTTAATCCTGTTTGTCTGCATTGTTTGATAACTTGACAGTAGTAAATTATATACTTGACAGTTGTCAATTAATAACTTGACAGCTGTCAAGTTATTAATTGACAACT